>Ga0256407_10007055_pt1 | contig 17100 bp, 13 predicted proteins | sample RumenRJG_04DNA_FD_193489 | JGI IMG/M metagenome (GOLD analysis project Ga0256407, IMG submission 193489) | Bovine rumen microbial communities from Lethbridge, Alberta, Canada - RJG_04 | ecosystem: Host-associated > Mammals > Digestive system > Stomach > Rumen | place: Canada: Alberta...
TTAATATTTTTTATTCTTTTTTTTTTTGATTTAATATCTTAAAAACAAATTTTTAAAAATTGTTTTTATATTATTATTAAATGAATTTTATAAAATATATTTTATTAAATTTTAATATATATTTAATTTAAAAAATACAGAAAACAAGAAAAAAAAACAATAAATTAAATAAAAAAATAAATCTTCATAACATCTATTAATTTATTTAAATTTTCAAATTATTGATTTTGTTGTCCTTTATTAGAACCATATTTAGCATATAAAATAGAACTTTTTTGAATAGGCATATCAACCAAAGCAACAACAGAAAAATATAAAATGAAAATTAAACCAATAGTAGACCAAACAATTATTTGCTTTTCAAGTTGATTAACTGTATCATTTTGATTTTGTTCAGTCATAACTCTAAGCATTGTATTATATGATTCTTGAATTTCTACATTTTCAACATTTGCATTATCATTAGTACAAAATACAATAGCAAATAAAAAAACAAATAAGAAAATCTTCATATAAACTTTCATATTTTATTTTAATAAAAAAAAAATAAAAATAATATATTTTAATTAAAAGGAGAAATATATATAATAAAAAGATTAAAATAAATATAAATCAAAAATAACAAAAAATAAAAAACTCTAATATGGAAAATTTTGAATTAGGAAAACTATTAGGAAACGGTGCATTTGGTTCAGTAAATAAAGTGATACGAAAATCAGACAGAAAAGAATATGCAATGAAAAGAGTAAAATTATCTCAATTAGAAAAAAAGGAAAAAGAAAATGCATTAAATGAAGTTAGAATTTTAGCATCATTAAATCATCCAAATATAATTGGATATAAAGAAGCATTTTATGATGATAATTCCAAAACATTACATATAGTAATGGAACTTGCAGATGATGGTGATATAGAAACAAAAATTGATGATAATAAAAGAAATAAACTTTGTTTCCAAGAAAATACAATTTGGAATATTTTAATACAAATACTTCAAGGATTAAAATATCTACATGATAATAAAATTATACATAGAGATTTAAAAAGTGCAAATATATTTTTAATGAAAAATGGTTTAGTTAAAATTGGTGATTTAAATGTAAGTAAATTAGCCAAAATAGGTAAAGCAAATACACATACAGGAACACCATATTATTCATCACCAGAAATTTGGATTGATCAACCATACAATAATAAAACTGATATTTGGAGTGTTGGATGCATTATTTATGAAATGTGTACTTTAAGTCCTCCTTTTAGAGGAACTTCACTTATTAATTTATATAATAATATTCAAAAAGGCGTTTATTCACCTATTCCTGATAATTATTCTAAAGAATTAAGTTATGTTATTTCACTTATGTTAGTTGTCGATCCTAATGTTAGAGCTTCTTGTGATAAATTATTAGGGTTGAATATTATTCAAGATAAAATGAAAGAAATTAAAAGATTTAATTGTGGTAGTGAAAATGATTATAAGGTGGAATTAATTCAGACTATTAAATTACCAAAGAAATTAAAGGATATTAATAGGGTTTTACCTCATAAAAAAAAATATCACGTAGAAAATGAAATGATGGAAAATGATGAGTTTGAAACAAAAAAAGCTGGTTTTTTTAAAAAAGTAAATAAAGAAAATAATAATAATAATAATAATCATCATGGAGGAAAACATATTTCAAATTCACATAATAAACAAATCAATCATAATAATATAAGTAATCATCCTGCTAATAAAAGACCAGCAAGTGCAATTCAAAAACATAATCCATCAAACAAAATTAATAATATTCATCCAAATAATAGTAATCAAAAAAATTATAATAGTAATAATAATAATAGACCATCAAGTGGAAAGAAAATTTCAAATAATTTAATGAATAATAAACCAACTAATAATGTAGTTAATTCAAATAATAATAATAATATTAATCATAATAAAATAAAAATAAAACCAAAAATAAATGATAATAATAATATGAATAATATGAGAGTTAGAAAAAGACCTATAAGTGCAAGACCAAGTCAAAAACAAGGTTTAAATATTAATAAAAGTAATAATAATCAAATTAAGGATAATAATAATAAACATAAAGTTAATTCTTCAAAAAATCTTCCTTCAAATAAAAATAATAATTTAAATTCAAATAATAATCATGTTATTCATTATAATGTTAAAAATAAGCAAAAAATTGTTATTGAAAAATTAAATTATAATAAAGGAAAGAAAAAACCAGTTGTAAAACCTCCTGTTTCAGGAGGATATAAACCAAAAATTGGTAATAGAAAATAAAAAAATTTTTAATTATTTATCATAACATTGATTATAAATATAAAATTATATAGAAAATAAAATTAAAATAGTTTTAATAATTACTTTTAATGAATTTAAGAATTGTTGTATTTTTATATTTTTATTTTTCTTAAAAAAATATTATAATATTATAATATATATATAATTAATTGGTATAACAAAAAACTGAAAAAAATAATTAATTAATCTCTAACTGAAAATAAATAAAAATAAAAAAAGCAGAAAAAAAATGACAACCACAGCTGATTTGCATCCAAAAGAGGATTCCCTAAAAACAAAGTTAACAAAAAAAAAAAAACACCAAAAAAAAACTCCAAGTATGACCCTCCAAGATTTACAATCATCCCTAATAAACTCAATAAACGAAAATTATATAACACAAGCTAAAACAAGAGAAACAATATCCTTTGACAAATATGCTGACTTAATAAGTTCATCAATGAGAAAATACCAACTTCATGTAGAAATACCAAAAGACTTAGATGAGGATACAGATGAAGAAAAAAAAATAGTAAAATACAATCCAAAATACATAACATTAGAAGATAAAAACATAATAAAAAAAGTACATGATTTAAATACATCTTTCCTAACAAAATATACTCCTTTAAATAGTGAATCAAATTTAAAAGTTAATTTCAATAATATTGATTATCAAAATCCATATCAGAGTATATCGATAATTAGAAAAAATAATGATATTTATGATGAAATAAGTAAAGATTTTTTAATGAGACAAAAACAAACTTTTGATAATTCAATAAAAAGATTTGAAGGTTATACTATGAAATATAAGACAAAAATGCCAAAAATTAGAATTGCTAAAATTCCACCAAAAATCCAATTTGATATTCCTGTTGTTGATATGACTGCAGATAAGAAAAAAAAAGAAGATGAAGTCTTACCACCAATACCAGGTCAAGGTCATTTAAAATTATTCGCTTATTATAGATATCCAAATAGAAATTTCCCTGAAGGAAGAGAACAATTTTCTTTACAAATGAGAGCTGCAAATATAGTTTTATGTGGTGGTATGTCAGCTCAAATGAAAAAAATGGTAATTTGGGAATTAAATGTAGAACAATTAAAATGGTCAAAAGTAATAACTGAAAATATTACTAATTGTCGTTATGGTCATTCTGGAATAATTTTTCAAAATAAAGTATTTTTCTTTGGAGGAAGAACAAAATTTCAAAATACTTCATTAACAGCTGGATTCGAATTATTTTCATTTAATGATAATACATTTTCCAATCCATCAGTTGCAGGAAAGCAACCTGAATTAAGAAGAAATCACATAGCTGAATTAATAGGAGGTCAAATGATGATTCATGGAGGAATAAATGATAATAATGAAATATTAAATGATGTATATTTATTAAATTTAAATCCATTAAAATGGAATGTTGTATCAATTAATCCATATACACCTGGACCTAAATTATATGGTCATGCTTCATCTTTAGTTATTCCTAGAGATACTGTTCAAAATCAAAGGTTTACTATTTATAAATATCCTGATACTGATAATAAAAAAATTAATCAGAGTAAAATTAAAGAAAGAGGTTTATATATTTTTGGTGGGAAATCTAAAGAAGATGGTGGGATTACTAATCAATTATGGATTTTAATTATGGGACAAAAACCTTTAGAATGGGTTCAACCTGAAACTAAAGGGAAAATGCCTTCTCCTAGATATTATCATACTATGAATTATTATGAAAAAGGTAATTTTTTAATTATTCATGGTGGAAGAAATGATGATGTTAGTGAGAGTTTTGCATTAAGTGATTCTTTTATTTTTGATTTAGAAAATTTTGAATGGATGAAAGTTCAATTATATAGTCAATTAGATGATTTTAAAGTTTTAACTAGATGCGGTCATTGTGCTATTATTTATTCTAATAAATTAATTATTGTTGGTGGGATGAATAGTCATAATTATTTAGGAAGTTCTTTACTTATTTTAAATTTGGATTTTTATTATTCTACTAAGGTTAAAAGTAATGAAGAATTTATGATTGATCAATTGAAAGATAATACTGATGCAGAAAGTAAAAAGAAAGTTAATATGTTGAATAAAACTTTACATAAGAATCAATTAGGAATTGTTACTTCTATTGATTTACCTCCTATTCAATAAAGGTTTTTTTGGATTTTTTTTAATTTGATTCATGTAGCTTTTTTTGTTTTTTATATATTTATTTTAGCATTAATATAATAAATTAAAAAAGATTATTTTAATTAAAAATGTTTTTTTTTAACAGGAAATTAAATAATGGTTTTTATTATTTATATGTATTTTTTTTTTTTAGTTTGTTAGAAATCTTTTAAATTCATTTTCCAGAAATCTTTCAAATTTATTTTAGTTGTTACTAATAATAATGCAATAATTAAAACAGTTATATTTTCATAAAGTAAATTTTCATAAATTGAATAATTTAATAATGAAAAATCTTCTAATCTTTTTTTTAATTTTCTTAAATGTCTTAAATATTCTTCATTAATAAAACATTTATTATTAATAATATTATTTAAATAGTCAATTGATTTATTAATATTATCTTTATATTCAACATTTGTATTATAGATAAAGAAATTTGCAAAAAAGAAACCTAAATTAAGTAAAACAAAATATTTAGTATAAACAAATTTTGATTGAGGTTGAGTTCTAATTGAAAGTATCATAAAATGTCTATAAAATAAATAGCAAAGAATAAATATAAATGCAAATTCAAGAATGAAAATATTACCAATGTTAATTAAAGAAATTTGTCTTGCTGATTCAAAACTAAATTTAATTTCTTGTAAAATATTTTTTGAACAAGTACTATTTTCAGTTATATTAAATTCAAAAAATGAAGTTGCTGTTAAAAACATTGTATCATTTTTTCCAATATAATTTTGATATTCTTCAATATTATTTATTAAATCCTTTAATTCAGTTCTATTATATAAATTTTCTAAGGGACTTTCACTTAATAAAACAATATCTTCTTCTTTTTCTGCATGTGTTTTATTATAAAAACAAGAAAATAATCTTTTATTTTTAAAATTGGTATTATTAAAATTACTTAAAATATATTTTGATTCATTTGGATTATCTTTATATAATTTATGCATTGTATGTCTATTAATATAAGAACATTCAATTCCATTATATGTTAAATTTAAAGAAGAAATTAATTTTTGACCAAGTTTATTATTATTATTATTTGAAATAAAATCAATTTGATTAAAATCAGGGCATTTACTTTCACCAATAATACATATATTATTACATAAAACTCCATTATCACAACTTCTATTATTTTTATCTAATAAAGAAGAAAAATTATAAACTTTTTTCATACATAATTTTTTCCCATCAATAATACTAATATTCATATAATCAATTTTATCAATTTTTTTAATCAATCTTCTAATATTCAGACTATCATTCTTATTAGGAATTATAAAACCATTTCCTTTAAATTCTTGAAAAGTAACAATATTTTTAGGACAAAAACATTTATTATTTTTTTCATTATTATAACATTGTTCACTAAAAGGAGTATTAATTTCATATTCTCCAATTAAATCACCACTTCCAATTCCGAGTGAGTAAATTGAGCTTATTTTAAATTCACTTCTATTAAATCCTAAATTATTAGTAGAATATTTACAAGGATAATCATATTCGATATCATTTAAAAATACACCTTCATTAATCCCTGGCCATGTAAATAAAGAATAATTTGTATAATTTTCAGAACATGGTTCATTTAAATTTTTTTCTTCTAAATATAATATTCCATCAAATAAAGGGCTATTTGTTTCATTTATCCATCTTCTTGTATGAAATTTTGAACTTGTTCTTATTTTACATTCTGTGAAAAAAATTACAAAATATATATGAAGGAACATTAATAATAATATTAAGAAATATGCTATTTTATAACCTTGGTCTAAACGTGCCATTTACTTATTTAGAAAATTATTTTTGTTTTTTTTAATTTAAATAATTATAATATTTAATAAATAAATAAATTAATAATCCCTTTTTAAATAATAATTAAATTATTAAACTTATATTCATAATAATATTTCATTTAAACATTTGTAAATATATTTATATTTGTTCTTTATGCATCAGAAATTGCTTGTAAATTTTTATAATATAATGATGCAAAAAGACTATTTTGATTTTTTAATAATATTTCAGGTTTATCAAACTCAACAATTGTCCCTTTATCCATTACTATAACTCTATCACATTTTTTAACGGTTTGAACTCTATGTGCAATTGTTAAAACTGTACAATATTTGAAATATTTATCAATTGCTTTTTGAATAGTATCTTCAGTCTTTTGATCTAAAGATGCTGTTGCTTCATCTAAAAATATAATTTTAGATTTTTTCAATATTGCTCTAACAAAACATAAAAGTTGTTTTTTTCCTAAAGATAAATTATTACCAAATTCAGTTACTTTAAAATTAAGTAATTTTGATATTTTATTATCATAAACATTTTCAGAAATAAAATCAAAAAAATCTAATTCTTTTAAAATATTACAAATTTCAACATCTGTATATTCATTTAAAGGATCAATATTATCTCTAATAGTACCTTCAATTAAAGTTGGATCTTGTGGAACAATACATAAATTTTCTCTTAATTTCTTTAATCCAACTGTTGAAATATTAACATTATCAATTAAAATAAAACCTTTATAAGATTCAATTATTCTATAAATTGCAAGAAATAAAGAACTTTTTCCACTTCCACTTTTACCAACAATTCCAATTTTTTCTTTACTTTTAATTTCTAAATAAATATTATTAAGTATTAATTCAGTTTCTGGTCTATAACGAGTTGAATAATTTACCATTTTTATTGTTCCTTTATTTGGCCAATTTATTAATGATTTATCTTTTGGCATTGTTCTTGGTTTTTCTTGGACTATTTTTGTATATTCTTCACATCTTTCAAAACTTACCATACTTTTTTCTAAATTTGATGTAAAATCTAATGCATTTAACATTTGTTCACTAAATGATATTGAATATTTTAGCATCAAACCAATTGCTTCTGGTGAAAATTTATTATAAAAAATACAAGCTCCTATTAGAATTACAAATAAATAAATAAAAGATGATAAATCTAAATATAATGAATACCAATTTGTTGCACCAAATTTATAATTAATTACAGTATAATAATCATTTAAATGTTTAAATAATTTTTTTTGAAAATTAATTTGTTCATTGAAACTCCTAATAATAATAGCACCAGAAATACTTTCACTAAATCCAGAAACAATAGGAGATCTTGCAATACCATCTAATCTATTTAAATCTCTACCAGCACTAATATAATAATTAGTTATAAAAATTCCTAAAAATAATAATATTGGTGCTGAAAATAATGAATAAATATTATAATTTGCACAAACAATTATTGCTAATAATACTATTATATCACTTCTTAATATTTGTGATAATAATTTTAATATTAATTTACATTTTTCTAAATCACTTGTTAATCTATTTATACATTGACCTAATGGGACTATATCAAAAAATAAATTTATAGGTGCGTAAAATACTCTTTTTAACATTTGCTCATGTAAATTTTTATTAATATAAAGTAAAGCTCTTGAAAATAAAAATTCTTTTAAAAATAAAAAAAATAAAGATAATAAACCTAATTCAGTATAAATTAAAAATGCATATAAATCATCCATTTTATGTGAAGACCAATACATTAACCAAATATTACTTCCAACTTGAGTTAATTCACAACCAAAAGATAATAAAAATAATAATAAACAAAGAAAATATCCTCCCATCAATCTAAATAATTTAAAATATAATTTAATAGAAATTTTCCCTTGTTTCATTTCTTCATCTCTTATTAATTTTCCTTTAATAATTTTTTCTAATTCATGACCAATAGAAGGATTTCTTTCATGTAAAAATTGAGATGGATCATAAGATCTTTTTTGAGATAATCTTTCCTCTTCTAAAGTGGTTTTTTTTTTAACTTGATTAACTAAATTTTTATACAAATCATTCTTAATAAAATCATTATAATTTCCACTCCAAATAACTCTCCCTTTTTCCATATAAATAATTTTATTCATCATATGTAAATTTTGTATATCATGTCTAATTAAAATTCTAGTTTTATTTTTTAAATGTTCAATTAATACATTATTAAAAATTTCATATGAATTAATAGAATCAACACTTGAAATTGGATCATCAAATAAATAAATATCACTTTCTTTATAAATTGCTCTTGCTAAACTAATACGAGCTTTTTGTCCTCCACTTATATTAGTTCCATTTGATGAAACTTCCGTTAATTCTCCTCCTGGTAAATTTTCTAAATCTGAAGTTAATTGACATATTTTTAATATTTCTTTATATTTTTCCTTATTTAATTCATTAAAAAATAAAATATTATTTCTTATTGTATCATTCATTATCCATGGATTTTGAGGTGCATATGATATTGAACCATTTATTATATTTAAGGATTTTTCATTATTTAAATTTTCTTTATTTGGTTTTATATATTCTAAATAATTTAATATTGCATTTGCTAAACATGTTTTTCCACTTCCTGTTTCTCCTAAAATTACAACCATGTCTCCTTTGTTTATTTCTATATTTATATCATTCAATAATATTTTATTTTCTAATGTTTCTTCATTTTTTATTCCGAAATTGCATTTGGAAAATTTTAATATTATGTTCTTTTCTTTTAATTCTTTATCTTCTATACTATCTCTATGTATGTCATTGGTTTTTAAAAAATTTTCTATTCTCTTCATTGATATTAGACAATTTAATAATGATGTTATGAATATTGGAAATCTGTATAATGGGTTTGCCATTGAATCAAATATTTCTATTGAGGTTAATAAGTTTTCAATTGGGATTTTTCCATATATTGTTGTAAAAATTCCAATTGTTGATATCGCTAAAAATAATGGAATACTTCTATGAACAAAACCAGATAAAACATATACATTCTGAATTTTTTTCATTGTTTTCAATTCCTTTATTCTTTCTTTATCTATTCTATTTAAGAATTCTTCTTCCCAAACATATAATTTTAATATTTTTATAATATGTAATACATTAGAAGTTAATTTCATTCTTTGATCTTTATTTTCTAATAATAATCTTTGATTAGAAATATAAACTTTTTGTATAATCCAAGCAATCATAAATAATATTAAAAAAATAATAACTCCAAAAATAAAAATAATTCCAAAGAACTTAAAAAGAAGATAAATATATAAACCAAATTGTAAAGGAACAACAACAGTTAAGGGAGCATAAAAAAATACAAAACCTAAAGTATCAATATCAATTTGAATATAATTTATCATTTCACCTTCACTTAAATTACCTTTTAAAAAAGCAGAAGTTCTCATAATTTTTTCATATACTAATGCACTTAACATATTTCCTGCATTAATTCCTAAAATTTGACTATTAAACATTGTATGATGATATAAGAAAATTGAGAAAATTTTATTTATTAAAAACAAAATAGAATATTTATAAATTTCTTTTAAATTTTTAGTATCCTTGAATAAGAAAATAAGATTTCTTAATAAATTAATTTGAAATAATTGTGCTAAAATATAAAGAAAAGATAAAAAAATAACAAAAAAAACATCTAATTTATTACTTGATAATATAGTTAAAAATAAAGGACAACGTGATTTATGATGATATTTTCTAACATGAATTTTCTCAGAAAAATTTTGTGGTTTAGTATACCATTTATTATATAAAATTTCGAATAAATTTTCAATCATATTATTTCCAATTGGAGTCAAATGTTTTATTTTTAAACTTTTATTATTAGAAATATTCATTGCATGTCTTGTCCAATCAAAAAATAAATTATTGAAAATTGTTTTTAATTTATTTTTTTTAATTTCTTCTTTTATGTTTGATGAACTTGAACTTTCATCTGTAGAGTTTTCTTTTAATAACATTTCATAATCAGAACTATAATTCAGTTCGATAGAATTCTCCATAAAATAATTTTTTTTCTAAAATTATTTTTATTAAAAATATTTTTGATAAATTATCGTTATTTTATTTTTTTAATAATGTTTTATCAAAATAATCCATATGAATATTTTTTTTTAGATGAAACTGAATTTAATGATCTTTGTAATAATTTAGAATGTGATAAACAAAAAAATATATCTTTTTTAGGGAATTTAATTAATTATGATCAATCAAATAATATTGGAATTATTTCTTTTAAAGGAAAAAAAATTAATGTTAATTTTTCTAGAGTGTCAAATATAATTCAATTAAAAAATAAAAACCCTTTAATAATGGTTTATGGATTTATTCAAAAAAATAAAAAAAATGAAATTTCCTTTTATTGTAATTTATATAGATATATTGAAACAGATAATAAAAATTTTGATTTTGAAGAATATAGAAATTTATGTTTAGAAAGAAGAAAAATTATGAGACAATGTGAAGAAATAAAAGAATCAAATGAATTTTGGTATGGAACGAATAATAATTTAAACAATACCAAATAATAAATAATTCATTAAAATAATGATGATTTCCAAAATTAAATATAATATTTTAATTTATAATAATATAACTAATAAAATAAAAAACTTAAAAAAAATAATACAAAAAAACTAATCTTCATAAATTTTAACCATTTGAAATGTATTTCTCCCATTTTTATGAAACAAAATAACTTTCCCATTATCATCAATACAACTTAAAAACTGTCCATTTTTATTAAAAGAACATCTCCACAAAGGTTTATTATGATTATAAACAAAAATTGGGGTATACTTAATTTTAGTCTCATCAAAATACCTCATTTTTTTTTCTATAATTAAATTAACTTCCCAAACAACTAACATCATATCTAAAGAAGTAGAAGCAATTAAATGATAATTTCTTCCAAATTGAGTAGCCCATTCAACATCAGTAATATCATTAAAATGACAACCTTCTAATTTATGAATATTAAATTGTTTTTTATATTCATTAAAAGTTAAAATTTGTAATAAATTACATTTACTTTCATCAATATTATTTTTATTAATTTTACAACCTATAATTAAAGATTGAGGATCAAAAGATGAAGGATTCCAACATAAACAAGTACATCCTAATTTATTTATATCTTTATAATAAATACAATCCCAATTAAGTAAATCAATATAACTTGATGGTTCAAATATTTTTAACATACCATTTAAAGTCACTGCTGCTAATTTTAATCCATTTTCTTTTGGACAAAATGATATGTCTTCTACATTATCTGAAAATTCTAATATTTTTGTATGAGGTTTAAATTTTTCTTTTTCCTCTTTCCATAACATTATTTTTTTATCAAATCCACATATTGCTATTATATTTCCATATTTTGGATTTGACCATTTTATTCTTAACACTGGTATTTCTATGTTTAAGATTGGTTGGGAGTTCCATTCTGATTCATCTATAAATTTTAATATTTTCATTTCTGTTGATAATGAGGATTGAGTTGATAGTCTTTTTTTCATTTTTGGTTCTGGCTTTTTTTTTGTGAAGAATAATATTTTTTGAGATGAAGAACATATTACCATTTTATCTCCATTTGTATTAAATGCTATTTCATGAAGATAACCATCATTTTTTATATCCATTTATTTAAATTTTTTATAATTTTCTTTTTTTTTGGTTTTTTTTAGTAAAAATATTTTTAAAAATCTAAATAATTTATGTATTATTTAATAAATAACAATATTCTTTAAATTATTCCTAAAAAGTATTGTATTCTTATAATATTATTAATTAATTGATCCTTTTATATTGATCAAATTAAATCATTTGATTTATTTCTATCATTAATAATATTTAATTTAAATAAAATAAAGGTAATAAAATTATCAAAGATAATACTGATATAATATATCATTTAAAAAAAATTTTATATTAATATATATAATTTAAATAATCTAATATAATTGTTAAATTATTTTTTTGAATATATGATTTACATAATTTGTAAAATTAATTATTTATTTAAATTTATTTTTAAAACAATTCTGATGATAAAAAAAATTAAATTTATTATTTTTTATTAATAATTATTAAAAAAATATCTAAATTAAATGTCCTTTGAGTTTTAAATATTAACTACGGACGAAAAATTTCATAAATAAAATTAAATAAATTTAATTATTTCTTTACCTTTTAAAATCTAGAAATATATGTTTAAAAATATATACTTTGTTATATAATAAGCATAAGTAATATTAATTTATTACAAACACCAAGCGAGGATATATAATTAATATATAAACAAAAGATTTTATTTTAGAATATAAAACCAAATGTCAGAAAATATAGAAAATTTACATGAATACCATAATTTAATTCAAATTAATTTAGAAGCCTCTGAAGATACTAGAGATTCATTACATGACAATTTAAGAGAATATTCTTCTAAAAAGATTTTAAAGAATGCAAATAAAAAATCGTTTCTAGAAAAAAAAGTTAAAAGAAATAAAAATAAACAAATTAAAAAAAATTCAAAGGACAATAATTCGAAAATTAAAATAATTCAAAAAATTTTTAATGATTTTAAAAATTGCTCACATTTATATAAAGAATTTAATCAATTTACAAAAGTGGAAAAAAATGTTAAAAATTATTTATATTCAAATTACACCCATTTAGCAAAAGATATAAGAAATATTTTTTCAGAGTATTTTATATTAAATTCAAATAATTATGTAAAATATAATAAATTATTACAATTATGTGAACATTTTGAAAAAGTGTATAAAGAATATGAAAATAAATTATTTATTAAAGAATCAAAAAATCATATTGAAATAAAAAAAAGATTTAATAAATTAAAAAAAGAATTCAGAACAACATTAAATAATAATAACAATCAAGAATATATAAATAATTCATCAAATAAAGTGAAATTTTCATATAGAGAAAATAATACAAATAAATCTGATAATAATAAAAATATAAAAAAATATAAAATTAACTTAGCAAAAAAAATAAGAAATTTAACACCAGAACAAAAAAAAGGAATTATTAATTTAATTTCTGGAAATCATCTTGATAAAAATAATACAAATAATGTAATGGAAGTAGATATAAATAAACTTCCAGAAAAAGAATTAAGACTTCTTGAAAATTATGTTAATAAATGTGAATTTGAAAAAAGTGAACATTTACAATCAGAAACAAATACAAATTGTATTACTCCTGAAGAAGAAATGTTTGATGATTTATCTGAATCTATTTCAAGTGATGAGGATGAATTTTAATTTTAAATCTTATTTAAAGATTTGAAGTATATTAGATAAAAAATAATTTTTTTATTTATTTATTATGCATTTTGATAAAATACTTTTTAGAGTTGTTTGTAGAGGCTTTATTTTTTTACTTTTAGAAAATAAAAAGGTTTGAAAAATAATTTTGGAAAAAAATAATATAAAAATAGTGCTTAAAAAAGGGAATAAATTGTAAATATATTTATATAGATTAATTAATGAATTATATTAAATTTACAATTTAATTTTTTAAAAATTATTTTTAAATAAACAAAGTATGTTAATAAAAACGAAATTATTTTAAATAATTAATAATGAATAAATAAAATTTAAAAAAAATTTAAATCAAATATAAATAATTTAATTTATCTAAAATCAAAAAAATCAAAAAATTAAAAAATAAATTTACAAAAAAAAAAATGAAAGAAAAATTTGACTACTACATCAACAACGATTATTTCAATATAAAAAAAGACGTAGGAAGTGATCAAAATAAAAAATTCAACTTATACATATTAATAATAATATGTACTCTTTCCTTTATATTTCTCTTCTATATAATATTATGGACATTCACAAATTATAATCAATTAGACGATTTAGATGATTACGTAAAAAATTTTAAATCAAATAACTTATCAAAATTTAGCAACATAACAATAGGAATGAAAATAATGCCATCATATAATACTCAAAAAAAAAATGTATTCCTCCTTCGTCCATCACAAAATGTAAGAATATTTATATAAAAAAAATTTAGCCAGAAGAAACAAAAATAGAAGGAAGTTCCAGTTTAGCATATTCATATGATTTAAATACAACTTTTTTCAAATTAAATCATACAAACAAAGTTTTCCCAAAATTTAAATTTACAAAAGACAATATTCCAGTAGGAAATTCAGTAATAATGTGTATATCAATAAACTGGGGTGATACAAATAACAATCAATTACATTATGATATAATGAAAAGAGTACAAGGATTTCCAAATTGTACAGAAACCTTATCAGGGAAATTTATTTGGAATGAAGATGATCCTGTAAATGGTGTTGATGTCCCTGTATGGATTCAACATATGTTTGAAGCTGATTGTTCTGATTATGAATGTGATGATTATTGTGCTAGTAAATTTAATGGAGTTTTCGTTAATGGTGTTAATAAACATGTTTGTTATTCTTATGATGTTTTAGATGGGATTTGTATTGTTATTGAATATGATAAAGTTAATAATAATTATTTTTTTGCTGGTGGATGTTTTCCTGATAATAAAACTTATGTTACTGTTCCTGCTGTTTTAAATGAGATTTATATGTTTAAAGGAATCGAAATTGAAATTAGAGATAAAAGTGATCCTATTATTAAAGCTGGAGAAATGAGTAATTATAGTTTTTCTTTTGGAAATTCATGGAGGTATTTTGCTTGGTTGCTTAATATTATTTTGATTTTAGCTATTGCTGCTGGGTGCTATGTTGGGTATCAAATTTATAAAATTAAGAAGAAGAGTAATAAAAATGCACTTATTGAGAATGAAAATAAAGATGATTTTGATCCTTAAATTTTTTTAAAGGCGATTTTATTTTTTTTTATTTAATAATTTATCAAAAATAATTTTTTTAAGAATAATATATAAATATAATTTTTTTTGTATGTTTTATATATGCTTTTTATTAATATTAAATATAAAAAAAAAATAAAAAGATATAATAACTAAATAAATAAAATGGCAAATTCAGATGAAATTATATTAGGAAAAACATTTTTTGGAAAATATAAAACAGTAAAAAAATTGGGAGAAGGTTCTTTTGGAATGATATATAAAGCAACATTTGAAGATGAAGAATACGCATTAAAATTTGAAAATAGGAAAAAAGGTCAAAGTCTTCTTCAATCAGAAGCATATATAATGAGTTACTTAAAGGGTCGTAAGAAAAATATTTAATATAAAATATATTTTAATCTAAATAAAAATTATAGCCGGAATTCCGTATGTTAAATCCTTCGGTTTTTCAGGAGATTATAATATTTTAGTAATGGAATTATTAGGAAAATCATTAGAAGATATATTCGAATCATTAACAACAAAAAAATTCTCTATTAAAACAGTATGTATGTTAGGAATTCAAATGATAGAAATTTTACATTATGTACATGATAAACATATTATACATCGTGATATAAAACCAGATAATTTTGTTACAGGAATAAATCAAATGAAAAAAAATATTTATCTACTTGATTTTGGTTTAGCAAAAAAATATAGATCAAGTAAGACATTAAAACATTATCCAATGGCACAAAAAAAAAAATTAACTGGTACTGCACGTTATGCTTCAATTAATGCTTTGAAAGGTTATGAACAAAGTAGAAGAGATGATTTAGAAGCAGTAGGTTATGTTTTAATATACTTTTTATTAGGGAAATTACCTTGGCAAGGATTACCAGTTAAAACTAATGAAGATAGATATGTTAAAATTATGGAAAAAAAAAGAGATACTAAGCCTGAAGATTTATGTAAAAATTTACCTAATCAATTTCAAAAATATGTTGAATATACTAGAGGAATGGAATATGAGGAAGATCCTAATTATGAAATGTTGAAAAATTTGTTTAAAGCTGTTATGGAAAAAAATAATTATGAAATGGATTATATTTATGATTGGTCAGATCCAAATGATGATATTTATAAAATTAAAAGTTTGAAACCTGAAAATGATATTGATGATAGGGATAATAAAGAAAATATAGATTCAAATAATAATAATAATCAACAAAAAATTATGGTTGTTAATAATTATGTTAATCAAGTTAATACTATTGTTATTAATAATTCTCAAAAAAATAATCAAAAGAAAAATGACGAGAAAGATGATAATAATAATAATAAAAATAATGATAGTAATTATGAGGATAATAATAAAGTTATTATAAATAAAAATGATAATAATAATAATTTTATCTCAAAAAGTAATGATGAGCTTCAAGAAGCAAATGAAAATAAAAAGAAAAAAAATCCAAGGAAAAATAAGGACAATAATAGATGTTGTTCAATATTTTAAATTGATTTACGATATATATATATATATTATTATATTATTTTGGATTTATATTTTTAAAATTATAAATGGATAAATCTATTAATTTAAATAATAATAAAATGAATGTAAATGTTTATTTTCAAATTTTATTTTTATAATTTAATAATTTATATTAAGATAGAATCATAAAAAAATTTATTAAATTTATTTTTAAATTAAAAATTTAGTTTCTTGATTTAAAAATAATAAAATATTTATATCATATTTTATTAAAAATAAAAAATGTATAGTGCAATTTCCCAAAATTCAAAAATAATAAAAACTGAAAACAACAAACAAAAAAGTCAAAAAATTAAAAAAAAAAAGTTATCAAAATCAATAATGGAAGAAGAAAAAAAAAAAAAACAAAAATATA
>Ga0256407_10007058_pt1 | contig 17091 bp, 13 predicted proteins | sample RumenRJG_04DNA_FD_193489 | JGI IMG/M metagenome (GOLD analysis project Ga0256407, IMG submission 193489) | Bovine rumen microbial communities from Lethbridge, Alberta, Canada - RJG_04 | ecosystem: Host-associated > Mammals > Digestive system > Stomach > Rumen | place: Canada: Alberta...
GGATGGACGTCATCGGCTTCATGAACAGGGTGAAGCCCGAACAGAACAGGAACAGGGCATCGCCGATGGTGCCGCCAGTCGCCAGCACGCTGTACTTCCCGTAGAGCAGTTCCATGTGGGAATTGGTAATCAACAGTACGGCCAGGAACTTAAGGATGTCGATGCCTATATTTCGTTCTTTCATACTATGCAGTTTTCGAGTTCAACATATTCCAATACATGGCTACATATCACTATTCATTGACTCTATCGTTAGACATAGCGTTTTTTTTTAATAGTCGTTGATAATGAAAGCATAAAGGCTTGGCCCAGCCAAGCTGAAAACTGCGGCCGGGCACAAGCATTCGTCAGGAATTAGAGTTGAATGACTGTATAGAAGTAGAAACTTCCACCAGGCAGAAGCTGCAATTCATACTCGCCAGAGAGCGTAGAGGGAAGGACGACAGCTGTTGTGCCTGCAGGCACGAAAGTCGCGTAAGCTTCCTCACCGTCCTCATCAAGAAGGACCAATGTCAGATCGTAGCCCACATTATTAAAATTGAGGGTGAAGCCATCGAGATTGATACTTGGGCGAGCAATAGGTGCACGTTGTGGATTGTCCTGAGTAGCTTCTGGGTCAATAATCTCCACCTGCAACAAGATTGGACTTATTGCATTTACAACAGAAAATGACATAGCTGCCATAATCAAAAAACAAAATAATCTTTTCTTTTTCATAATCAATATTTATTTAGTTGATAAGCACTACAAAAGTATTATTTTTCTCTTTTGCAGACAAAAGCTTTTCGGTTGAAAAGTACAAAATAGTAAACCAATAGAAACTAAATAAATGTTAACACCCTTTCTATATGGGCACTTCCAATGAAAAAGCGGATAAAGACAAAGAAATAAAAAAAGAAGAAATTATAGGAAAATGTTATATCTTTCCACGAGGTTTTTGAATAAAGTCCGCGACGAGCTATTGCCGAATAGCATCTTGTTTAACGCTGACATAGTATTAGTAATTGTCTGTTTCGATTTGTCTAACAAACAAGCCTGCTCACCATTTCGCAGCCCCATTGCCGTCAGAATGCATACCTTAAACTTAAGTTGCCCGGTTTTATCCAACTGGTGAGTGATATCATGGTATAGTGCAGGAAAGTGAGTAGAGAACGCAATAGCAAGTTCCTGCCACTCACTTTCCTGAACGGGCTCTAATGGATGATTTGCTGCATACATAATCCTCTTGAATATAGGCGTCTCAGCAAACTTTCTGGAATTCTCAATCCACTCCAATGTAGTTCCATTTGAGTTTAGTGCGTTGATTCTGTTTCTCTGAGAAATTGTCTCAAGTTTTAATTCTTCAAGTTCTTTGAAAAGCGACTTTTGCTTAAATTCATATTCCGAGACAACGTTTTCGAAATCTTTGCGTGACTGGGCGTACAAGGTCCGATACCTCTCATTGTCCATTGTTGCAACTGACAATTCATTCTGGAGAATGGAAAGTAGTTCCTGATGGATACTGTGCAGTTTCCTCAGATTATCAAGTTCTTCCTTGTAATCATCAGACAAAGCCCTCAATTGATGCAATTCTTCCTTTTTTTTGTTATACAGACTAATCTGTTTATTCAGTTCAATATCGTGTAACCTTTTAATCTCACGATGTTTCTCTTGTTGAATTCGTCTATATCGCAATACAGAATAAGAAACAACAAGCAACAATATTATTCCCAACAAAATTGTTAAGAGCCACCATCGCATGATGGCATTTGCTTTCCGCTCATTTGTCCTAGCCTCTTTTTGATAAAGTGTGTAATTATAGCTGGCAGTTAGTTGGGCCGTAATATCTTTGTCTTTCGAAATAGTTGACGAATCGGTTGCAGCACAATACAACTGAGCATATTTTGCAATGGAATCTGGTTGATGCCTCTTTTGGAACACGCTCAGCAACCCTTCAAACATGGGGGTTTGGTAAATTGCCCTCATTTCAGGATAGTAAATTCTCCTATAATAGAACTCTGCAGAGTCTAATTGGTTTGTGTTTTCAAAGTATTTACCCTTATAATAATAGTATTGTCGCTTATAAGGAGGAAGTTCTCTATTAACGTCAAATAACTCGCATTCCTTGTCGTATCGGTCTATGAGTTCTTTTAGCTCCGGCCATCTCGAAGGAGTGTTCACGAGTATATGCATAAGAATGTTTGATGACTGAATGCTGCGTTGCTTATAACCATGTTTCTCGTATAAATTCATCGCAGTACGAATCGTAGTCTCTGCAGAGTCTAATTCATTCTTGAGAATATAGGCTGCAGCCAAAAGGTTTATACTGGATATTGCTCCCAATGTGTCACCAGCCAATTTCGCAAAATGATGTGATAATTTCCTTGCTTGTACTTCATCCTCAAACAGTAGTTGTATATGATATTGATCGCCCAATTGTGAGTAAACACAACCGAGCACATGGAAATCGCAGTCAACGGCAGATATATCCGCTTTTGCTACTGCGTCAAGGAAGCAATCAACGGCTCGCGGGGCCTGTCCCTGGTCGCGGTAGGCGCAGCCGAGGAGGTAGTGGGCGCGGACTTGTTCATTGCGGGAGCCGTGGCGGTCGAAGAAGTCGGCGGCCTCAAGCAGGAGGGTGTCAGAGGGCAGCTGGGCGTAGGCACGATTGAGGCTGTCGGCCTCGTCGAGGAGGGCGAGCATCTCGCGCCGCTGACCGTCGTAGCAGGCGGTCAGGAACGTCAAGAGAATTATGATCGGGAGAAGCCTCTTCATGCAACTACCCTTTTTCACAATCTGAACACGACGGGGATGCAGACTTTCGTGCGGCAGGGCTGGCCGTCCATGATACCGGCCGTCCAGCGGGGCATCATGCGGAGCACGCGCAGCACCTCCTGGTCGCACTGGCGGTTGAGCGACGTGACAATGGCCACATCGGTGATGGAGCCGTCCTTGTTGACAATGAACTCAGCCACCACCCGTCCCTGCCGCTTCTGCTCGGCCATGGCCTTAGGATACTTCAGGTTGCGCGTCAGCCACTTCATCAGCTCGGTCGGCCCGCCAGGGAATTGGGGCAGGTCCTCCACCACGCGGAAGTCCTTCACCTCGTCGTCCTGCGGAGCCGGCGGCTCCAGGTCGGCCGTCTCATCCTCCATCGCTGACATGTCGCTGTCAGGATCGGTCTCGACGGGCTCGTCGTCGTCCAGCGGGTCAGCCGGCGCCTCGTCCTCTTCGACCACCTTGAGCACCACCGTGGGCTTAGGCTCAGCCTTAGGAGCCAGCGCCAGCTCGTTCTCCTGCTGCATGATGGGTGCCAGCTCGGTGTCGAACGTCAGCTGGTCGATCAGTTCGGGGTCGTCGAGCGGGTCGTCAGGCACCCATGTATATTCGAGTCCGACGAACAGGAGGGCGAGGGCCACAACGAGTCCCAAGAGGAACCACTGCGGTCGGCGCGCCTCCAAATCGGCCTTCGAACTCTTCTTCGTTTCCATAATAAAATCGGCAAAGTTCCGTTAATATAACGAAATCCACGTGCAAAATTAGCACGTATATTTGAAAAAAGCATTATCTTTGCAACGAAATTTAGATTATTTAGATGAAAAAAGTCGTTTTTGCCGTCCTCTTCACGTTTTTTGCGCTTCTCTGTGAGGCGCAGGACAGCCAGACTGCATTCAACTTCCTGCGGCTGCCCGTCAGTGCCCATGCGGCGGCTCTGGGCGGCGACAACATCACCATCACCGACGACGACCCCTCTATCGTTTTCCATAATCCTTCACTCATCAACTACGTCAGCGACCGCACGATGAACCTCAACATGATGACCTACATGCAAGGCTCGCTGACGGCCTCGGCCTCCTATCAGCAGGCCGTCGGCAAGCGCGGCACATGGTCGGCCCAGGCCCGCTTCATGAACTACGGCGAGATGAAGGAGATGACCTATATGGGCGAGCAGACAGGCACGTTCAGCGCTAAGGACATCGCCGTCGGCGGCACGTTTGCCTACGGGCTGACCGAGCACCTCAACGGCGGCATCACGGCCAAGTTCGTCGCCTCCTACATCGGACACTACAACTCGCTGGCCGCGGCCGTCGACCTCGGCCTGAACTACTTCCTGCCGGAGTCAGAATGGAGCTTCAGCGCCGTGGCCCGCAACCTGGGCGGACAGCTGACGGCCTACGAGGACGACTTCGAGCGCATGCCGCTCGACCTGCAGGTGGGCGTCAGCAAGCGGCTCATCGGCTCGCCCCTGCGCTTCACGGCCACGCTGGTCCGGCTGAACGACTGGCAGTACGGACTCGGCCATCACCTCGTCGTCGGTGCCGACCTCCTGCTGGGCAGCCAGTTCTACGTAGCCGCCGGCTACAACACGCTGCGGGCCAAGGAGATGAAGATAGCCACGGCCGACGGCGAGAGTAGCCACGGCGCAGCCATCTCGCTCGGTGCGGGCATGCTGCTGGAGCGCATCAAGCTGCAGGTGGCCTACGCGAAATACCACGTCAGCGCCCCGTCGCTGATCATCAACTTTTCCTATACCCTCTGAATCATGAAGAAAATCACCATTGCCATCGACGGCTTCTCATCCTGCGGCAAGAGCACGATGGCCAAGGACCTGGCCCGCCGCATCGGTTACATCTACGTCGACACGGGCGCCATGTATCGCGCCGTCACGCTCTTCGCCCTTCAGGGCGGGCTGTTCCGCCCCGACGGCTCCATCCTGCTCGACGAGCTGCAGGAGCGCATGGCCGACATTCACATCACGTTCCGCCTCAACCCTGAGACAGGCCGGCCCGACACCTACCTGAACGGCACGTGCGTAGAGCACGAGATCCGCTCGCTCGAGGTCAGCAACCACGTCAGCCCCATCGCCGCCGTGCCCTTCGTGCGCGAGGCCCTCGTCGCCCAGCAGCAAGAGATGGGCCGCGGGGGAGGCATCGTCATGGACGGCCGCGACATCGGCACCACCGTCTTCCCCGACGCCGAGCTGAAGATCTTCGTCACCGCCTCGGCTCAGGTGCGTGCCGAGCGGCGCTACAAGGAGCTCATCGAGAAGGGCATGCCCGCCGACCTGCAGGACATCCTGCACAACGTCGAGGAGCGCGACTACATCGACTCGCATCGCGAGGTGTCGCCCCTGCGCAAGGCCGACGACGCCCTGGAGCTGGACAACAGCCACATGACCATCCCTGAGCAGAACGCCTGGCTCATGGAGCGCTACGAAGAGGCCGTCAGGGAGGCCTGATTTGTAAGGAAAAATCTGAATTTTACCCATCCAAAATTCAATCACCTGAATTTCAACGACTTATTCTTACGAGGAAAAAGAAGCGGTGCTTTTCGATGAGAGAAGTGCCGCTTTTTGATGCAAAAAGGACCGTTTCTCTCATCGAGAAGCACCGTTTCTTTGACCAGCGAACTAAAATTGTAAATTAAAGTACAACTTCTTTTGGCCAGCTCTACATCCAGAACGGAAAGAAGATGGTCGTGAAGTGACGACAGCACTCTCAGCGGCAGGCTGAACAAACGAAAAAACCGCGCCGCCTCTGGTGAATCACCCGGAGGCGGCGCGGTCGTTTTTGTCTGCGCTAAGCTGTGAATGTTGTTACTTGAGGAGCACCTTGCGACCCTCCATGATGCCGACGCCACGCGACGGCGACTGGAGGCGGCGGCCACCAAGATCGTAGACGGGTGACGACGTCGACGGCAAGGCGTTGACAATAGTGACGACGCCTTCGGTGTCACCGACCGTCACCTCGTTGCTGAAGATCGACTCGCCCTCGTTATAGACGGCCGTGACGCGATAGACGTCGCCCTCCTTGCCGTCCGGATCGCTGAACGTGGGCTGCGAGACGAGGGCCTGGTTCAGCCGCACGCCGTTGCGATAGACGTTGTAGCCGAAGAACATCAGCGAGGCCTGCGAGGCCAGCGTGTCGGGCACAAAGGTGATGTCGTCGACGAACATGGCCCAGCCGTTGTCCGTCACCTTGCGGATGGCGAAGTGCTTGGTGCCCTGCGGCAGGATGTACTCGAACTTGCATTCGTCCCACTTGTCGAGCGAGAACGTCTGGTTCTTGAAATCAGGGCAGGTGCGAGGCGTCTGATCGAGGGCCTGGAAATTGTTCACCTCAGATCCTGATGTCGAGATGTAGAGCTGGAACTTGTCGGTCGCGGTGGCCTTGGGCAGCGAGTGGGCATAGAAGGAGATGACCTGCTGATTGCCTGACAACTCGGGCGAGATGAGCCAGTCGTTGCTCTCCGTCTCGTAAGCGCCGAACGAAGCGAGCATCTTGTCGCCCGTGCGAGGATACCACAGCTTGTCAACGAGTCCGACGGTGCCGTTGGTCGTGCTCTCCACCTTCGACGGTGTCCAGATCATCCACGACTGCACGTCGCTGTTCTGCGGGAAGTGCCAGCCGCCGATGCCATAGGTCAGGGCGCGGTCGCCGTCGTAGAGGGTCCAGTCGCCGAAGTTGGTGCGCTGGAAATCGTCGTAGTCCTCAAAGCTGTCCGTCGTCGGCTCGTCAGCCATGCGCGGCTGGGCGGGCTGCTGCCACTGCAGGCTGACGCCCTGCCCGTCAGTCGAGGCGACGAGTGCCTTGGGCTCGGGATGACGCGGCAGCCGCACCTTGATGGTCTGCTCACTGCTGCGGTTGTTGGCCGGCATCTCGTCGTCGGCATAGACCACCTCGGCGTAGAGGGACGACATCTGGGTCATGGCGCTGCCAGCCTGCAGGTCGATGGTCGCTGTCAGCGGCACCATGACGCTCTGCGACTCGCCCGGACGGACGCTCATGCCGAGCGACGAACCAATCTTACGCCCGTCGACAAAGACATCGACGGAATACTGTCCCATGCCGACCTCAGCCGTGCCGAGGTTGGTGACACTGGCGGTCAGGTAGCGCGTGGCCCCAGTCTTGAGGTCGCGCGGTGCCGAGGCGATGCAGACGGTCAGGTCGCGCTCGCGCTGGTCGATAATCTGGACATTGTCGATGAAGACCAGGTCGACGGTCGTCGTCGTCTTGACACGGAATCCCACCTGCACGTGGTCCTTTCCGGCATAGCCCGTCAGGGGGATGCTCACGCGGGTGTATTGCCCGGCCATGGACTCACTGCTCAGGTCGACCGTCTTGACAACCTCGAAGTCGCTGCCTTCAGCGCTGACGAGCACCTCGAGGGGATTGGCCCAGACATAGTCGAGATAGACGTAGAAGATGAGCACCGGATTGGTGGCGTCGGCCATCGAGATGTTGCCCGTGTGGCACATGGCCGTCTCACTGCCCTCGGCGGCATTGAAGCCGAGCATACCGTTGTCGCCGTCCTGCGAGAAACGCGAATCGGCCATGGGAATCCATCGTGCGGAACTGCTGCGGATGTTGGTGCGCCAGTAGTAGGTCAGCTCACCGCCGGCAAACGACTCGATGAACGGCAACTCATACTGCGGCCCGATGATGACGTCGTTCGACACCGTCTCCACGCCCTCGCCCTGCGCGTTGACCGCCTTGACATAGTAGCACATGCGGCCCTGTCCGGCGATGACATAGTTGACGCTGACGGGCATGCCTATGTCCTCGTACTGCTTGCGGACGGCCTCTTCGCGCTCCAGGATGTAGTCGGTGTCGACCTCATCGGTGAAGCTCAGCGCGGTCTGGCCGGTGACGAGAGGCGAGTTGGAGTAGTTGCGGCGGATGGTGTAGGTCAGGCCCTCGGGGTCGACCTTGCCGCCATGGGCACCGCTGGCAGGGGCATCCCAGGTGAGCAGCGACGTATGGGTGGCGTCATCATAGACGTAGCGCAGGTTAGCGACAGGCCCAGGCACGTCAGTGCCGACATAGACCGTAGCCTCGGCGCAGAGTCCGCCGCCATGGCTGTTCTCGGTGACTACGCGATAGGTGTGGCTGCCATCGGACATGCCCTCGTCGGTATAGGTGAGGGATGCGCCGATGGCCGGATTCTCGAAGGCCGTCAGCTGCCGGCCGTCGCGAAGGATCGTGACGCGGGTGAGCTCGGTCAACGCCGTGCCGCCCACGTTGAGGGTCGGCGTGGTGAAGCTGATGTCCACCTTGCGCTGTCCGTCAGGATCTGCTACGGCCTTAAGGCCCGTCACGGCCGCAGGCACCTGCTGGTTGATGGTCTCCTCGAGCAAGACGCTGGTCAGGTAGATGTTGTTGCTGAAGGGATCGCCTGTGGTCATGAGATGGAAGCCCAGACAGTAGCTGCCCGAGGCGTCGACGGTGAAGATGGTCTCGAAGCGGCGCTCGCTGGTGCCGGTGACATCAGTGGGTGCCATCAGCTCACGCGTCATGGCCCCGACGCCCGCCTCGCGGCCCAAGGCCACGGCGAGGCGCTCGGCACCTGCCTGCTCGATATAGGCGGTGAAGACGAGCCGATAGGTCTTGGTGGCATCGAGCGATGTCATGGGCGTAATGAGCCAGTCGTCGGCATCGTAGTCGCGTGTACAGTTGGCGGCGAGCAACAGGTCGTCGTAGCGCCATGTCAGCCCGTCGGCGTTCTGGTCGGCAACGGTGTACTGCTCAAACTGGTCGACCGACGCGAAGTCGTGGCTCATAATGGTCTGCGCCTGCAAGCCGACATGCGCAAAGAGCAACGCCATGATGAATATCCATAAGTGTTTCATTTACTTATCTATAGCATTATTTGATTATACATTTTCTTCCATTGTGGATATAGAGTCCCTTGGAGCGGGGCATGACGACGTGGCGGCCATCGACGGCGGTCCACGAAGCATCACTTGGGCATGTGGTCACGAGGGGTCTGACGCCGCTGGCGTCACTGACACGCGCCTCAACGGTGTTGAGCACCTGACCCGTCGGATAGCCGCTGCCGGCAGGCGCCTGGTCGACCAGGAAGGCCACGACGCGCAAATGGTCAGTCGCCCACTCCTCAGCCAGCTCTGACTGAAGCGAGATGCTGAAGGTGAGCTGATCCCCATTAGCGGTCCATGCGGGCAGCTGTCCACGCACGGGCGTGACGAAACGGCGCAGGATGTTGTCGTGCACCTTCTTGTTGGCATCGCCGGCCTGCGTGCCCTCGGCCTCCACCTCGTCCTCAACGAGATAGACATGGAGCGTGGCGCGCGGATAGAGGTCGCTGACGAAGGCCTTGGCCTCGCCCGTGACGTCGATTGTCAGGCGTCCGCCGGCCACGCTGGTGGCTGCCTGCAGACGGACGAAGGAGGGCATCGAAGCCGCATAGTCGAACATGTAGCCGACCTGCTCAGCATCATATCCGCCAAGCGTGAAGGCTGGCGGTTCACCGTCCGTGAACGACGTGCGGTCGAGCATGACGTAGGGATTGCCGGCGACGCCGAAGCGCGTCAGCTGGCGGCTGTCCTCGAGCGTGAACTCATCGTCGCGATAGCCCACGCGGTGGGTCACCCAGGCAATGTCCTGACGCCCTTCGACGACCTGCTCAATGAGGTGGTCGACGGGCGGGCAATTGACGCAGTTGAGCGACGTGAAGTGTTCGAGCAGCACCATGCGCGGATAGCTCGACGCATAGACATAGAAGTCAGCGGCACGCTGCTCCCCGGCGATGCTCACGGCCAGCTCGTGGCGCCCCTCGCTGAGTGGAGGCAGGTCAATGACGTGGCTGAAAGGCTCCGTGGCGTCAGGCGGCAACAGGCCGCCAGCCGTCTGCACGGCCACCTCCTTGCCGTCGATGGCATAGCTCAGAGTATAGCCCTCCAGGGGGCTGGCCGACAGGTTCTCCACCTCGCCACTGACCGCCACCTGGCTGCCGTCGGCATAGAGCGTGCGGTCGGTCCCGACGCTGAGCACCACGGCCTCGCGCTCCTTCATCGTGCCCTCGATGGCGGCCTGGATGTAGAGGATGCCGAGGCCCATCTCATGATAGTCGGCCCATTCATTGCCCACAGCCAGCCACGACGTCAGCTCAGAGCCCTCGCCATAGGCCAGGATGCCCTCGTAGCCCTCGGGCTGGGTGGCGGTATAGCCGATGTATAGGTCGCTGCCGTCGATGGTATAAGGCGAGCGCAGCTCCACCTCGTTCCATCCGTCGCTGACCTCAGGGACACTCTGCACGACGACCGAGCTGCTCGTAAGCGACGTGCGGATCCATACCGACACGTTCTTCAGTCCGCTCCTGACGGCGAAGCGCAGCCGCGTGATGGTCATACCCTCATAGCGCACCATCCGCGTGCGGGGCATGTGGATAGCGGCCGAGATGCGGGTGTCGCCAAGGCCTTGCAGCCCGACGGGGTGGAGCCCCGAGGCAAGCTCGTCGTCGCAATAGCCAATAAAAAACTGCTGGGCTCCGGCAGCATGCAGCATGCACCAGAGCACCAGCAGTGTAGAATAAAATCGTAGTCGCAGCATAACGCTTACTTCACCAGCATCTTCTTGCCACCGACGATGTAGAGACCCTTCTTTAAGTGAGAAGTGGGAAGTGAGAAGCGAGAAGTATTGGCCACGCGGCGGCCCTGCAGGTCGAAGCAGCTCTCAGTTCTCAGTTCTGAATTTTCAACTGAACTGATGCCCGTGACGATGTCAGCCTCGTCGATGATGTACTCCTTGCCGTTGACGAAGGCCAGCGGCTTGGTCTGCTCGCCCTCACCGTTGCTGAAGACAATCCACTGCGGAGCCTCCATGGCAGTCGTGCTGAACGCATAGTTCTGATAGAACTCACCGTTGTAGTAGGTCTCCGTGCGGGCCCAGCTCAGTTTCGTGCCGGGCAGCTCGGGCTCCTCGCCGTCGCTGTAGGCGCAGGCATAGACGTTGGTCCAGCCCTGCACGTTGACAAACGTAGCCTTGAACTCCTGCGGCTGCGGCTCGTCAGCACCGATCTTGACGGGCTGGAAGTAGGTGCCGCCCAGATAGTCGTAGAGATAGCCCACGACGTCGACAGCCTCGCCATCGGCAGGATATTCGGGATTGACATTGAGCAAATCCATCACAGAGAATGACTCCTCGAGCATATCGATGTAGACGGAGTGCTCGCCGTCGGTCGTCGTGAAGGTGACGCCCGAGAACTTGACGTAGCGCCAGTCGTAGTCGTAGATATACTCGTAGATATTGTCGTCGCCAATCACCATGGGCTCAGCCTCCGTGCCAGCCACGTTGAGCAGCTCGGACGAGTCGCTGAGGGTGAGTGTGCGGGTGATGCCGCCACCAAAGGCCGAGAGGTCAATCACGACGACATTGAACGTCAACGAGCCATAGAGGTCGTCGCCCGTGGCCACCAGCTTGCCCAAACCATCGACGACAGTAGCACCCGAGTAGTCCTCGACGACGGCATAGTTATTGCCGTCGGAGTAGGTCACCTTAGCGCTGAAGAGGTTCAGCTTGACCAGTCCATTATCGTTGTGGGCCTTCAGTTCGGCGATGCTGTTCAGCTCGACAGCAGTTTCCTCCTCGGTGGTTGGCATGCCGATAGTGTAGGCCGGATAGTTGAGTTCTGACTCGGCGCCACCTTTATCAAAGTCACAGTCGAAGTCCATGTAGACGGTGCCGGCCTCGAGAAATTCCTTCTCGCCTTCATCAAGCATGACGAAGCCAGTGACCGTCACCTCCTTGCTCGAGAACGAGGCGTAGTCGAAGTAGCTGAAGGTCTTTGTGCCCAGGATGCCGGGGCCCTTCTGTACCTCACCATAGCTGACGGTCTGCATGTCGGCCAGGGCCGTGCGAGCTTCCACCACCTTCAGGTCGTTGCCCGTCAGGCCGGCCACAGCGCCCTTGGCGAAAGGTACGACATACTTGCCGGCAGCGGCAGCCTTGAGCAGTACACCGGCACCAGCGGGCACATTCGTCACCTCGGTCAGTTCCGTTCCTGCCTTCATGCCCGAGAAGATGTCGCCCGTGATCTTCTTCTTCACGCTGTAGGCCGTCAGACCCTCCACTGCGGAGAAGTCGAGTGCCTTGTCGGGTGAATAGGTCATATAGATGTCGTCGCCAATCTTCACCTCATCGGTGACGATGACGTCGACATCGGTCTGCACCTTCGAGGGGTCGTAGGTGTAGGCAAAGCCATAGAAGCCCAGCTTCGAGCCCGTGCAGAAGACCTTGTAGGTGCGGCCGGCCTTGACGGGGAAGCTGTAGGTGCCGCCCGTCACCTTGGCGTCGACGGTCATGCCGTCGTAGCCGTCCATGGCCTGTTCGCTCTCCAGCACGTAGAATTTCTTGCCGGCATTGAGCACGATGCCCACCGTCACCTGTCCGTCGTAGAGGGGCTTGATGATGTAGGTCGTGCCGCTAGTGGCCGTGCCGTTCTCGCCGTTGCCCTCAGTGAAGCCGGCGAAGCCGTAGGCGTCCTTCAGGGCCGCATTGCCCTTGAACTTGAAGTCCGCACCGCCGGCAAAGCCCACGGTCAGCGTGACAACTGTCTCACCTTCTGTGTCCTCCACATCGAAGGACGTGCCTGCCGTCAGGGGGAAGTCCGATTCAGCGAAGCCGAACACGACGTTCTCGGCATAGACGCTGACGATACTCATCATCGCCAACGCGAGTAGAGATAAAATTTTCTTCATACGCTAATTGTTGTTTAAATTAATAAAAAGTGATGATTTAATCCTATTCATCCACAAAAGGTTTCATTAAGCATCTTATGCGGCGACAAAGATAACACTTTTTCTCGAAACAACCAAATTTTACAGGCAACTATTTTGAGACACAGAGCAATTAAAACTATTCATGAAAAAGATCATCAACGTCTACCTCATTATTTATACTTTGCCATCCTGCATTGTGCACCAAACCTGCAGAAGTCACCATAGTCAAGTGAAGGGACTTATTAGTACCAGTAACCTCACGGAATGTATCACGCCGTTCCAACATTCGTTGTGCATATTCTGCAGAAATTGAAAAGGGTTTGTTAGTGAACTTCATCTCGCAGATTCCATATTCTTGACTATTTTGGTTCAAAGATACAAATTAAATTTCAAATTCAGCCACTTTTTTAACAACAAATGTGGCAGTTGGCCGATTCTTGATGTGGCAGTTGGCCGATTTTCAATGTGGCAGTTGGCCGATTCTTGATGTGACTGTCTTCTCCTTGGGCTTCACCTCAACATTGGTCAGATCAAACCATTCCAACATATGTGTTGGCAACAAACATTTGGCAAGTATTTCGTATTGTGGATTCATTGTGATATCTCGTTTACTATAAAACGAAAGTATCACGATTTTAGTATGGATATTCACACGCGGTTATGCAGGTGACCCCATATTTTGCGCCACGAGCATAATCCCCCCAATGTCTTTCTTTTACCTGTGATGGCGTATTGACATGGAACTCCACATCACCCTCAAACGTCCGGGATGATAGCTTTACGAGACTATCCTCCCTTACATTAAACCACAGGTCAACACCTTTATCGATTGCGAAGCCCGTCACTAGTCCGTGCTGGTGGTCAACGTGTGCCCCCAATGGGCAGACCCTATATGGGCTGAATATATGATATTGATACTTATCCATTGTATTATTCCTTATTTTTACCCCATTGAGGTACAAACAAGTAACTACAGAATTGCCAGATGGCTATCAAAAGGCTCTTCATCCGATGATGTTTTCCTTGATGGTGTCAACGATGTATTTTACATCATCATCGCTGACGTATGGGCCTGCAGGCAGACACATACCAACCTTGAAGATTGCTTCCGAAATGCCATTCACATACGCCACGGAATTATCATAGGTAAAGCATTCTGCGCCGGAAGGCAATTCTTCACTCTTCACTTTTCCCTTTTCACTTGTACGACAGTACACTGGTTGTTTGTGCATGGGTTTCCATACTGGACGTGCTTCTATCTGAGCCTTATCAAGAGCAACACGCATTGCTTCTACGTTAGCATTGGGTTCACAATCGGTATGAGCTGATTCTGCTGTATGGATGACACCTGCAGCACCACCGACAGCACCTGTCACGATGGTCTTATAGGCATCCTCCTGACCTTTTACCTTCACGTTTTCATCGATAGTGATGGTACACAGCCAGTAGTTACTATCATAAACGGGTACACTCCCCTCGCCCGTTGGAGAGGGGACGGGGGTGAGGCTCGGCTGAGAGTGAACATGTACTCCTGGCACATCAGCCAACAGTTCCTCATACATCTTCTGCACGTGTTTATGATGAGCCAGATGGTCATTTACGACGGTCATCTGTCCGCGGCCGATGCCCGCACAGATGTTACTCATACGATAGTTATAACCTATCTTCTCATGCTGGTAGTACGGATAGCTCTCACGATACTGAGTAGCATACATCATGATCTCGCGCCACTCATCATCGTTGGCTGTAATCAAAGCGCCGCCGCCGGAAGTGGTTATCATCTTATTACCATTGAACGACAGCACACCATACTTACCAAACGTACCCAGCACCTGTCCTTTGTACTTAGAGCCAAAGCCCTCAGCAGCATCTTCTACCACGGGAATACCGTACTTGTTGGCAATTTCCATGATGCGGTCAGCCTTGTACGGCATTCCATATAGCGCCACCGGCACGATGGCAGCGGGATACTTGCCCGTCTTGGCAATACGGTCTTTGATAGCCTCTTCCAACAATTCCGGGTCAATGTTCCATGTGTCCGGCTCCGAATCCACCAGCACCGGCTTGGCTCCTAAGTAAGTCACGGGATGTGTCGAAGCACAGAATGTAAAGCTCTGCACTATCACTTCATCTCCCGGTTTAACACCGCAGTTCAGCAATCCCAGATGCACTGCCGCCGTACCAGCAGACAAAGCCACCACTCGCTTTCCAGCTCCCTTCCCTTGGGGAAGGGTTGGGGATGGGCTTATGAATTCTTCCAGGTCTTTCTCGAACCCGTTCACATTCGGGCCAAGAGGCACTACCCAGTTGGTGTCGAAAGCTTCCTTTACGTACTTCTGTTCCATTCCGTCTTCGCTCATATGAGCCAGACAGAGGTAAATTCTTTTTCTATCAGCCATAATTCTATTATCGTTTATTATTTGTTTTCGTTTATTATCGTATTAATGCAACACACACACTCACTACCGCAACCACGACTGACGCAACAGTTACTATAATCATCATCCAGTTTTGCCAAACTGCACGTTTACTCAGTTTAAGTGTTTGTAAGTTGAACAACGCTGCTTGCGCTAGATTTGAATAGTTTTGTTGTCGTATAGCTACTATACCCTCATCTGTAATGGCGAAGGTGGGATTATATTTATCTTCTTTAGTCACCTCTATCAAACCCAAGATAGCCAACTTCGCTAAATACAAATTGTATCTCGCAACAGAAACTTCCCAGAAGAACCCTTTATCTGTATAGTTGAAAACGAACTTATTGATATCCTTGTACTCTTGCTCTGGGCTATATACAAACGATTCCAGGACTGCAGCCATCAGCATCGTCTCTTCATAATAGCTTTTGGCTAGTTCCTCTTGATTGCGGCCACTTTTAGGGGTGATACCATTCAAAAGGTACTTGGATTGCTCACCTATTTCCCTAATGGCATTCATGGCCTTTTCCATCGCTTTCTGATCTTCTTCTGAAGCCCGCTCCGGATGTTCTGATAGTTCTTTCAATGTCATGTTGAAAAATATTTATCTTCTTCCTAACTCTCTTTCAATAGCGAGCATATATGACATCTTATGCTTTCTCTTTGTTTCAAGATTGCCCCTAACAGTCTTATATCCTTTATAAGCCAATAAAGCACCAGCTCCTATAGCAAGCTGCACAGGATGCTCTAGTCCTTTCAGAAAATCATTAAAGCATGTAGATACATCAGAAAAAGCAATCGTCCCCATACCTCCTACAAGAAAATGAATACCAAAACCATTTAAGGACACCTGAAGATCCCGATATGCACCGAGGAACTTTGTTTCGTATATATCACGGGCCATTTGCTCTAGTCCTTCTATCGTTATATCTGGTGGCAGTTCCATTTTAGAAATTTCATCAAAACCAGCTCTAAAATTAAGCAGTTCTGAACGATATCTTTCTTTGAAAATGCGCAAATCATCAATGGAAGTCAACGGATCAATTGTTATACCATCTATAACCAATTTTGTAAGCATGGATCTACCCATGGCCTCATTTTTCCTACGAGCCAAAGAAAATGGCTGATGGTATGTTTCTGCACTAAAGCCTGCAGTAAAACTACTCAATGACGATGATGGTGTTAATAGTTCCAAAGACCTCTGACTTGCTATACTATTTGCCAACAATGTCATATAGAAATCTGCAAAGTTGTCACTAACTCTAGCCCATCCATCCCTACCAATCTTATCAGCAACCAATTCCTGTATCTCAAGTGGTAGTTTTTCATGGTGAAGGTAGAATTGACTTCTTTCATCATCATAAGGATTAATATATACATCCTCGGGGGCTCTCTGATTCAAACAAGCCATCCCCTCCTCTGTCTGAGCATATTTTTTGACGACTTTCACCAAAGGTCGTAGAATATTTGAATCAGGCCTAACAATTATTGGTTCTAGAAATCCAACTTCTGCAAGGAACGTGGTAGTATTATTATCATACGCTCTATCTGCCATACTATCAGGAACAATGGTTCTGATACCATCCCAGAACAGATAAGCTGTTTTCAACCAACCCTCATCTGAAATATCTATTGTTGGATAATATAAAGCTTTAGAAAACATACTTCTATATTGAAGTGTAATCAAAAAATAATTCGTAATATTAGTGAGATTCGTGTTCGGAATAGTCTTAACCCTTCACCATTAACCTTGAACCCTTCACCATGAGCCACCCTATCAAACACCCTAGGGTATTATGCATCACATCATCCACTTCCGAGAAGCCTTTCATAAAGCAGAACTGTAGTGCCTCTATCGTGATAAAGATACTACAGCCTATCAGGAGCGCAACTAACCATGAACCCTTAACCCTTAACAGTGAACCAAGTATCACTCCGATAGGAATGAATACGATGACATTCATAATATTCTCTACCAACAACTCTGGCCTATCGTAACTCCAAAAGGGATGAAAATCGTATTGTCTCGTCTCGCCTGTGGGTCTGAAGATGCCTGTCGAGCAAAATAGTAGGAAGATGTATTCCTAAAATCCGCAACTATCATCCAATACACGATTAAGGGTAGATTTATGAGTCGTTAGTAGCAGCTTTCAGTAAAAAGCAACAGCACAACATCAA
>Ga0256407_10007061_pt1 | contig 17088 bp, 8 predicted proteins | sample RumenRJG_04DNA_FD_193489 | JGI IMG/M metagenome (GOLD analysis project Ga0256407, IMG submission 193489) | Bovine rumen microbial communities from Lethbridge, Alberta, Canada - RJG_04 | ecosystem: Host-associated > Mammals > Digestive system > Stomach > Rumen | place: Canada: Alberta | collected...
TTCCTCGTGGACGCCGTGGCGAAGGCCGGGAAGGCGACGATGCCGGTGGAAATGCGACTCTACGGCAGCACTTCGCCGGAGACGGACGGGAAGCCGCTTGTGAACGCGTCCGCCGAAGGCGGGTTCGGCGGCTATGACGACGCGTACATCTACCTTTGGCGCAACATGTGGAAGGACAAGGCGACGTCCGCCGAGGCGAAGGCTGTCCTCGCCGGATGGGAAGGCGTCTACACGCTTTCGATGGAAGACGGCGGCTACATGTCGCTGACGGTCGGCAAGAACGGCAACGTCAAGGTGGCGGGCAAACTCGCGGACGGCACGGCGCTGTCGGCGACGTCGCCTTTCATGTACGACATATGCAAGGATTTCTTCACCGTATTCACCCTGTCGCCCTCCGCCTACAAAGGCGGGTTCGTCTATCTGCCGGTCGGGTTCGGCACGGAGCGCGGGCGGCTCGACGGCCTCGGGGACGGCCTGGTCTGGTCTAGCCGCAATCCGCAGGCTACAGGCGAATACGGTTCCGGCTTTAAGCGCTGGACCTCGTTCACGGGCGCGTACTACGACAAGGCGAAGAAGCTGAGCGACTACTACGAGGCTCTGCGGTTCGCCACGGAGGCGCCGGTGCTGTACTACACGTTCAAGGAGACGTACCTCGGCGGCAACAACCGCAAGACAACCGAGTCCTACATGGCGGATGCGTATGCGGCCGACACGCTCGGGCAGGAGGGGACGACCGTTTCGGTGAACGAGAAGGGCGCGATAGTGGTCGCTAAGGCGACGAAACCGGTGCAGGACAAGGCGACGAAGGAGTGGTTCTACAACGGCACAAATGATGGCGCGATGACGTTATCGTTCGCGCAGACGACGGGCATATTCAAGGGCTCGTACACGTTTTGGTATGACTACGTGTCGGCATACGACGAGACGAAGGCGAAGGATAACGAGACCAGGGCGCACACCTCCAAGAAGGTCAGTTTCGAGGGCATCCTGGTGCAGGGCGAGGAGCCGAAGATGGACGGTTTCTATCTCTGGGACGCGACCGGCGAATACGAGGACGAAAAGACCGGAAAGACCAAGACGTACAAGTACAAACAGTCGTACCCTGTAAGGTTGTTCGCCGAATAACGGCCAACAAGTGCATCTGGTGCGGCTCGACTAGCACGGGGCCGGTCTGCCCATTCAGTCCGACAGGGCGGCACGCGAAGTAGAATTGGTTGCCAGACTCGCCTAATCTGCAACATGCAGATTAGGCGAGTTGGTGCTACCCTTTGACGCGGCGGGACGCGGCGTCTCATTGTTTACGTGAAGGTGGAGATCCGGGCGGTTGACGTCTGGCGGTTTGTGCGCGAGTTTGAGTGGGAGTGAAGAGACCAGCTGCCATGTCGTAGTATTGGCGGCGGGATATTCATCCAAAGCTAGCGCTTTTGGAGAGATTTGGATGAGTATCCGGTAAGAAATAATTGATAGTCATCCAAATCTCAATTTTTATGGTATAGTTTTATTTCCAGTTCCTTAGAAACAGAAAGGGCACCGACGACCGGTTCTGGTCGCTTTCCTATTCGAGCGGCGCCGTGAACGCCTGGCGGGGGCTGGCGTTCGAACGTCTCTGCCTGTGGCACATCCCGCAGATCCGCGCCGCGCTGGGGATATCTGGCGTTTTGACCGATGTGTACTCCTGGCGCGCGAAACGCGGCAAGCCAGGCGAGAAGCCAGTCCAGATCGACATGCTTCTTGACAGGGGGGACAACATGATAGATATCTGCGAGATGAAGTTCTCGGGCGGCGAATACGAGATCGATGCGGCGGAAGACAGGAAACTCGCGGAACGCGTGGAGACGTTCAGGCGTCAGACGCGGACGCGAAAAGGTGTGCGCGTGGTCATGATAACGTCTTTCGGGCTGAAGCGCAACAAGTATTCCGGCAACGTGCAGAGCGTCGTTACGCTCGAAGACCTGTTCCGCTGATCGAATACGATCATTTGGATGGAAGTCGCGCAAAGGGTGGCGGACAACCATCCAAATCTCGGTCTTCCAACCGTACATCAGAAGCCTCAACCTGTTCTGAAAAGTGTTGTTGCCCCCTGACGCAGCGCGAGGGGCAGATAGAAGGTGCGCGATAGGTGAAGGGGGGGGGGAAGGTGGGGGGCTGCCGAGCGTAGATGCGTTGGTCTGTGGTTCATTACTCCTTTGCCTTCCTCAACCGATCCTTCTCTCGTTCCGACCTCTGTCTCCACCCCGACAGAACGCCTTTCCGGGGTGTTCTACTACATATTGCACTTTTCCCTGGACCCATTCTTGACTGTGCCGGAGGTCAAGTGGTATGCTTATTGCAAAAACGACAAGGGAAGGCATTTCAAGTTGTGAAAGGTGCAATTGCGAAAGCGCTTGCGTCGCTGCCGTTAGCGGCGGCGGCCATGACATATCCTCCGTACGACCTGTATCCATATCTTGCCGATGGCACGGACAACCCTCCGCTCAACTACACGAAGGTGTGCGAGCCGGGGCGCGCAGGCGAATCCAATGCGGCATACGTCGTGCTCGGCACCTGGTTCCCAAGGGCTTACCAGGCGGTGAGCGCTGCTTTCAGCGGAGATCTGACGATTCCCGCATACATAGACGGTCTGCCCGTCCGGAAGATAAACGAGGCGGCATTCATAGCATGCACCAATCTGAAGAGCGTGAAGATTCCGTCGACCGTAAGGGAAATCGGCCCCAGGGCCTTTTCCGACTGCTGGAATCTTACGAACGTCACGTTTGCATCGGACTCCGCACTTGCAACGGTCGGTGAAGGCGCGTTTACAAATTGCACGAGCCTCGCGTCCATCAAATTCCCAAAGACGCTGTCCCGCCTCGGCGCGAATTGCTTCCACGGGTGTATAAGCCTTGCGGACGTCTATTTTTCCGGCAACGCGCCGCGGCTTGTCGTCCCCGAGGCGGCCGACAAGCCGGTGCTCGGCGAAATGATATTCCGGAACTCCGGATACTGCGAACGGTTCAAGGTGCACATCAGCAAGAACACCTGCGGATGGATCGCGCCGTATGTGAAGGGCGTGCCCGAGAAGTGGCCTGTCGATTTCGGATACATGCAGGCGTACGAGACGGTTGCGGAAGACGTTGATGAAGCTCCGGCGGAGGCTGCGGGATTCTCCGTCGTGATTGCCGAGATCGCGGGAGGGACAACGGCGGTTCCGGATACATGGCCGTCGCGTTTTCCGGCTTACGCCGGAAAGTTCGGCAGCGACTTTGCCGCCTCGCTGACGAAGCCGACGGGAAAGAAGGACGCGTCGGGGAATGCGCTGCAGGTTTGGCAGGACTATGTGGCGGGAACAGACCCCACTGACTTGAACGATGTGTTTCGCGCCATGGTCGACATGGACGGCGGCACTCCCGTGGTTTCCTGGATGCCGGTGCTGCCCGCTGCGGAGGCGTCAAAGCGCACTTACACTATTTTCGGACGGCAGTCGCTCTTCACGGGCGATTGGACGCCTGTTCAATCCGGGCAGGAGGCGAACTACAACTTTTTCAAGGTCAGGGTCATGATGAAATGAAGCGGCAGTCCAACGATTTGCAAATGACCGCCGACATGACAACAGCGCCAAACCGTACATGATGCATCCGCGCGGCCCTTGCAAGATACCGGGGCGGGGATTGTGGTATACTTGCGGCGTTCCGGTTCGCGGAACAGAAACGAAAGGAATGAAAAAGATGAAGAAACTCGTGCTCGTTGCGGCCGTGGCGGCCGCCGCTCTCGCAGGATGCTGCAAAAAGTGCGCCTGCAACAACGCCGACTGCAAGTGCGGCTGCAAAGACGGCAAGGAATGCACCTGCAAGAACAAGAAGGTGGAAGACGCGAAGAAGGACGTGGAAAAAGGCCTCAAAGACGTGGAAAAGAAGGCCGATGAAGCGCAAAAGGCCGCCGAGAAGGCCGCCGACGCTCTCAAGTCGGTGCCTTCCCTGTAAAGACGCCAAGACCCCGGACTGGATCGGAAATCCACTCCGGGGTTCTGTCGTTTTATGGCGGTCCGGGCGCTCCGCGCACGGCGCGCAAACAATATGGCGGAAAAGAAAAGAGTGTTGTGGTGGGGCCGTTTCGACCCCGGATATTCCCGCAGCCGGGTCTATATCGCCCTTTTCAAGAGACTCGGCTGGGAAGTCGATTTCTTTTTCGTGAAAGTATGGCCCCGGTTCGGCGACGTCGAGGCGTTTTTCCGCGGACCTTCCGCGCGTCCGGATCTAGTATGGGTGCCTGTGTGCCGCCAGCGCGACATTCTCGCCGCCTGCCGCTGGGCGCACCGAAGGAACGTCCCGGTCATATTCGATCCGATGATTTCCGCCTGGGACAAGAAAGTCCTGGAGCAGCAGAAGTGGGACGAGGAGGAACGTCGCGCGAAGAGACTCCTCGCCCTCGAGAAGAAAATGATGTCGGCGCCGGACATGGTGACGTGCGATACGTCATGCCATGCGGATTTCTTCGCCTCGACGCTCGGCGTTCCGCGCGGGAAGCTGCGCGTTCTTTTCACCGGGACGGACGAAAAGGTGTTCGTTCCGCAGCCGCCGCGCGCGCGCAAGCCGGGCGAACCTTTCAAAGTCCTCTACCACGGCGCGTATCTTCCGCTTCACGGAACGGAGTACATAGTAGAGGCTGCCCGCATGACGCAGAACGAGCCTGTGGAATGGAATTTTCTGGGCTGGGGCGCGTACAAGGCCGCGACAGAGGCGAAAGCGGCCGGGCTGCGCAACGTGCGGTTTCTTGAAAAAGTCCCGTATGTGCAGGTGCCTTCGGTGATTGGCGCGCACGACGTGGTGTTCGGCGTTTTCGGGACGACTGAAAAGGCGTCTCGCGTAATCGGCAACAAGGTCTATGAAGCGATGGCCTGTTCGCGTCCGGTGGTGAATGAATTCTGTTCCGGCTATCCGCCGGAGGCCGCGGACTGCCGCGCCATAAAGTTCATACCGCCGGGCGATCCGCGCGCGATCGCCGACGCCGTGCGCGCGTACCGCGCGGCGGAGGCGGAACTTCCCGCGATAGACGCCGAGGCGCGCGCCTTTTTCGATGCGCATCTTTCCATGAAGATAATAGAAAAACAGCTTGAATCGATAATCTCCGACCCGCTTCTGGAAAGGAATCCGCGATGACGCCCGTGTTCGGATACGATGCCGTGGTGGCGGGCGCCGGCATCTGGGGATGCACTGTCGCGCGCGTCCTCGCGGATGCCGGGCTTGCGGTTCTCGTCCTTGAAAGGCGCTCCGCCCCGGGCGGAAACTGCCGTTGCGAGAAGGATGAAGCGTCCGGCGCAGAGGTGCATGTCTACGGCTCGCATATTTTCCACACGTCGGATTCCAAAACCTGGTCGTTCGTGAACCGCTTCACCGCGTTCAACGGCTACCAGCACAAAGTCCTCGCCCGCCACGCCGGGAAAACGTATTTCCTCCCCTTGGGCCTCGCGCTCCTGAACTCATTCTACGGACTGGAGCTGAAACCCGGCGAAGTCGCGGATTTCATTGCCGGCGAAGTCGCCAAGTCCGGCATTCCGGGAACCCCGCGCAATTTCGAAGAGCAGGCGGTGTCGTTCGTAGGCCGCCCCGTCTACGAGGCGTTCATAAAGAACTACACTGCCAAGCAGTGGGGATGCGATCCGAAAGAGCTGGACGCGTCGATAATCCGCAGGCTGCCGGTGCGCGCCAGCTACGACGTCAATTATTTCGCGGATCTCCTGCAAGGCATTCCGCGGTGGGGCTACAATGCGCTTTTCGCGGAAATGCTCCACCGCACGGGGATAACTCTGCGCTGCGGCACGGACTATCTTGCGGAAAGAAAACACATTCCGTCCGGCGTGCCTGTGTTCTATTCCGGTCCGGTGGACGAATTGCTCGGATTCCGTTTCGGCCCGCTTCCGTGGCGCACGCTCCGCTTCGAGCGCGAGACGCTGCCCGCTGCCGATTTCCAGGGAACGAGCGTCGTGAACTACACGGACGCCGACGTTCCCTACACGCGGATCCACGAGTTCAAGCATTTCCACCCGGAGGACGCTGAAACGATGCGGCGGCCTTTCACCGCAGTCTGCCGCGAATATCCGGCGGCATGGAAACCCGGCGACGAACCCTACTATCCCGTGTCGAATCCTCAGTCGGACGCGCTTCTCGCCAGATACCGCGAAGAAGCCGCCCGCGAATTCCCCGGCATGACGGTGGGCGGACGCCTTGGCGAATACAAATACTACGACATGGACAAATCCGTGGCGCGCGCGCTTGAAACAGCCGAAACATTCCTGAAGAAACGCAATGCATGACCTGAAATTCCGCGTAGACGCCGCGAAATGCGTCAAGTGCGGTCTCTGCGTAAAAGACTGCCCCCGCAAACTGATACATTTAGACCGGGACGGAGACGGCCTGCCGTGCATTCCGCAGGACAAGACCGACCGTTGCATGCGCTGCCAGCACTGCATGGCGGTCTGCCCCGCCGGAGCGCTTTCGATCCGCGGGCTCGATCCCTCCAAGGCCTCCCCTCTGCGTTCGCTCGATCTTCCTTCCGGGGAGCAGATGCGCAACCTGCTGCGAAGCCGCCGGTCGGTGCGTTCGTTCGTCCGCGAAAACGTGGATCCGGCGACGATCGATTCGCTTTTGAAAGCGCTCGCCAACGTTCCCACCGGATGCAACGCGCGCGAACTTTCCTTCACCTGTTTCCGCACGGTGGAATCCATGGACCGTCTGCGCGCCGGCTTCCTTAAACTCGTAGAGGAGCACAAAGACGGCGGGCGCATGATTCCGCGCTGGATCGCGATTCCCGCGATCGCCCTGCGGCGCGGCAAATACGACGAATTTTTCCGCGGCGCGCCGCACATGCTCGTGGTCTCCGCCGACGAGCGCCTGCCCGACGCCACCACGCCGGAGACGGACGTGCACGCGGCGATGGCGTATTTCGACATGCTCGCCGCCGCAGAGGGGCTCGGCACGTGCTGGTGCGGCTATCTGCCGCTCATATCGCGCGAAATCCCGGAAGTGCGCCATTTGCTGGGGCTCTCGCCGAACGCGCCTTTCTATACGATGTACTTCGGCAAGCCCGCGGTACGCTACATGCGCACCGTGCAACGCGATGACGAAGCCAGAATCATATACCGCGACTGACCGCCGTCCGCGCGCGCCGGAACTCCTTGCGCCGGCCGGGGATTTCGACTGCGCGCTCGCCGCGTTCGCGGCCGGCGCCGATGCCGTGTACCTCGGGCTGAAATCTTTTTCCGCGCGCGCCGAAGCCGGGAATTTCACATTGGCGCAGCTTCGCGAAATTCTCGCTTTCGCCAGGAGCCTCTCCCCCGGGCGCAAGATATACGTCACGCTGAACACGCTCGTGTACGAAGCGGAAATCCCCGCATTGTGCGATACGCTCGCGGCGCTGTCGGACATCCGCCCCGATGCGCTGATCGTTCAGGATCTGGGCGTCGCCGCCATCGCGCGCCGGTGCTTCCCGTCGCTTGAACTCCACGCGTCCACGCAGCTTGTCGCCCACAACATCCAAGGCGTGCGCGCCCTTGCCGCGCTCGGTTTTTCGCGCGTTGTCGCGGCGCGGGAGCTTTCGTTGGAAGAACTGCGCGGCATCTGCGCGCGCGGCGGCGCGGAGATCGAGGTTTTCGTGCATGGCGCGCTGTGCTATTCAATTTCCGGGCTGTGCCTTTTCTCCGCCGTGGAAAACGCCCGCTCCGGAAACCGGGGGCGCTGCGCGTACTGCTGCCGCCAGTCGTGCGAAACTCCGGACGGACGCAAAATCCTGCCGTTTTCCATGCGCGATCTGCGCCTGGACGGGTTCCTCGGGGAACTCGCCGCCGCCGGGGCCGCTTCGCTGAAAATCGAAGGACGCATGAAGTCGCCGCTTTACGTGGCATCCGCCGTCTCGTACTACAGGCATCTTCTCGACGGCGAGCCTGGCGGCCCGTCGGTCGCGGATCTCGAGACTGTCTTTTCGCGCAGGACGACATCGTTCTACATCCCCGGCGCGGGCCGCCCTGCGGAGGAGATCCTCGACGGCGAGTCGCTCGGCCATCTCGGAACGCGCATAGGAACGTTGAAGCGCGTGACGAAAGACCGCGAGGGCAGATCGTGGATACGCTTCCGCACGGAGCGCGCGCTCGAACTCCACGACGGGCTCCAGTTCGTGCGTCCGGGGCTGCGTCCGTTCGGGCTTGCCGTCACGGCGCTGAGGACGGCCATTTCGCGCCGTCCGGCCTTTTCCGTTCCGGCGGATTCCGATGTTGAAGTGTTTCTGCCGGTCGAACGCATCCGCGAACTGTCGCGTTCCGGCGAATCTCCGCTCCGCGAGGGGGCCGCGGTCTACTGTTCGGCTTCGGAGGCCGTGCGGCGCGCGTTTCCCGTGCCGTCGTTCCGCCCTTCTTCCGTGGATTGCGGAACCCCGGCGGAAATATCCGTTTCGCTTTCGCCGGACGGCGTTTCGGCGAGCGCGCCCGCATTCGGCGTGACCGTGTCGGTCGCCGCGCCGCTTGAAAAGGCCCGCAACAGCGCCCTCACTCCGGACGCCGTGCGCAAGGCGTTCTCCCGCACGGGCGGAACGGAATGGTCGTTCGCCGGAATATCCGTCCTCGATCCGGATTCGCTGTTCGCGCCGCCTGCGGCATTGAACGCGCTGAGACGCGAACTTGTCGCAAAACTCGACGCCGCCGCGGCGGATTCGCGCGCGCGCCGCGCTGCGGAAGCATTCGCTTCCCTCCCCGCATTCTCCGCCTCCGGGCGGGCTTCTGCGCGTTCGCTCAAAATACGTCTCGACCAGGTGGAGTCCGCCTCGGTGGAAGGCTTTGCGGAGACGGTGGTGTCTATAGGACGGGCGTCCTCCCCCGATGTAATGTCCGCGCTTTCCCGCCCCGGCTTTCAATGCGGAACGGTGCGTCTCGCACTGCCGGTGTGGACGCGCGACTGCGATTTTCCGGCGCTTGCTGAAACGGTGCGCGCTCTTGCCGGGAACGGATTCGTCCGCTGGGAGGCCGCCGATCTTGCGGGGCTGTCTCTTTTGCGGGAATCCGGCGTGGAGGATGTGACGGCGGACTGGACGCTCTACGCATTCAACCGGGCCGCCTGCGCGCAACTTGCCGCGCTCGGCGTGCGGCGGTTCACGGTTTCGCCGGAAAACACCCGGGAGAATATTGAAATCCTGTCGCGCGTGGCGGCGCCGGAACCTGTATTCCTCGAGGAACAGAGAATACCGCTCTTCATATCGGCGGTGAAGCCAGGAACCCGGGGCGCGGAGTTTCTGCGGCTTAAAAGCGGCGCGGAGCTGGGAGTTTCCTCTATCGACGGATTGTGGATAACAGCGCGGAAGCATCGTACGAAGTTCAATCCGCCCCCCGGCGCGTCCACCCGCCTCGATCTTTCCTGGGACAAATATGCACTCCCCCATAAATCGGGACAAGGGTGAAGCGGGCGCATCTGCGTAATTCACCGTCTCGCTTTTTGATTATGGGAAACAACTATTTGAAACAACATTCCTTTGGCGTGCGGACGCGGGGCCTTGCGGCACCGCTCTAGCTACTGCCTTCGGCAGCGACCTTCGGTCGGTGGATACGCTTCGCAGTGCGCGCACCTCTCCCGAAGTTGTTTTTTCCAGTTGTTCCGGTTGTCTCCAATCCCAAACCGCCTGGGTGAAAAACACAGATGCGCCCGGGTGAAGCTTTTGCGGGGGTTGCCTCTTGCGGCGACATGGCGTATAATACGCGCACGGAGTGGAAGCATGAAATACGGTTTTGGACATATTCTATTTTTCGCGCTCGCGACGATTGCAGGCATCTCGTTCGCCGACGATGCCGCAGGCGTTCTGCGCATCGACGCCGGGACGAACGGCGTTGTCGAAACGGCAATGCCGTTCGATGCCATTGCGGGGAACGGGGAATCGGGAACGGGGAATGGACCGGGCGACTTCATCTCCGGCGGTTTCATGGGCGACGGTTCGGCGTTCTCCGACAGACTCTACCGCATTCCAGCCGCCGACTGGAATTGGCAGCCTTCAGACTTCGGACCTCAGACTTCAAATGCCTTTTTGCCGGCTTTTGCTTTCTGGTCTGGAGAACGTTGGCTTGATTCCGATACGCTTTCAAATTCCACGATGACCGCCTCGGCGGGCGACACGCTCTATTTTCTCCGCACCGATGCCGAGCCGTTTTCATTCTACCTCCACGGCCGCGTTCCGCGCCAGGCACCGCCAGGGTTCCCGTTCTTCTCGCGTATTGCCGTCGACGCCGCCGAGACGAACGCCGTAGTCGCTTTCAAGACGGATCGCGCCGCCGACCTCTTCTTCGCCCAATCCGCGACGAACGCCCCAAACTCCTCCGTCTGGTCTTATCTTGGACGCCATCCCGGCTCCTTCTCTTTCCTCCATCCCCTCTATCCCTTCGACTCAAACACTCAGAACTCAAACACTCAAACCCTTTCACTTTTCCTCGTCTCCGACGCCACGCTCGATACCGATGGCGACGGACTCTCCGACGCATTGGAAGAATTTATCTACGGCACTAATCCGCTTCTTGCCGACACCGACGGCGACGGTGTTTCCGACGCTCTTGAAATCGCGTGGGGCCGCAACCCGCTTTTCGCCGACGCCCCCGACGCAACGCTCTTCCACGAGCCGTTTGAACAGCCTCTCGTGTCGCCCGGTATTCTCGCCGGTCAAAATGGCTGGACAGCTACGACAGGTGCAGTAGTCCAGACATCCGTTGTCCATTCCGGTAATGCAGCACTCAAGATATTTAAATACAATCCCGTTTCAAATGAAATTGCAACGGCTTCACATCCATTGACAAACAATACTCCCGATTCCGTAGTTTGGCTGGACTGTCACATGACGATAGGGACAATCCAACATTTTTCTTTTCCGCCTGACGATACCATTGTCTCGTTTGTTTGCGACAATCTTAGACATCCCATTATGGTGAATGGCGATTCACTTGTCACAAATACGTCAGTAACGCTCTCCAGGACGCTCCATAGAACGACGATGAAACTGGACTTTGCAACCCACCTTTGGGATTTGTACATAGACGGCATAATCGTTGGTGAAAACCTTGCCATGCGCGGCAGTGCCGCAACTATGAGTGGAATGATATTCGAGGGGAATCACGGATTCGCCGATGATATTTCAATGACAACATCCCGTCCTGACGGGCTCTCGTCCGACGGCGACCGGATGGCGGACGAATGGGAAATCGTCCATTTCGGAGACCTCTCACGCGATGGAACGCAAGACTTCGATTCCGACGGTCTTTCCGATGCGGACGAATATGCTTATGGAGCAAATCCCGCCAACCCTGACACCGACGGCGACGGCCTCCCCGACCTTTGGGAAGCTTTGAACGGTCTCGCACCTGCCGACCAGTCCGATGCCATTCTCGATCCCGACGGCGACGGTCTGACAAACGCCGAGGAATATTTATATGGCGGCGATCCGCATTTCGCTGAGAATACCACGTTCTTCAGGGAAGGTTTCCAAGAGGGCATAAACGTTTCGTTCTATCGCTCCAATGGCTCTATAACTTCCATCCCGGTCTTTTCTTCACTCCAATTCGTGGAATCCCGCATTGTCTCAAACATAAACCAACAGGCGACAAGATCGGCGTGGAACGACGCGCCGTCATCGCTCATCGACAACTTCGCAGCGGACTACACTGGCTACATCTACGTCCCGGCAAATGGAACCGTCAGATTCAAACTTACATCCAACGACGGCTCGCGTCTTACGATAGACGGCGAAACCGTGATAGACTGCGGCGGCACACACCCCATGCAGTCTAAAACAGGCTCTGTGTTTCTTCTCGCGGGTCTTCACCCGTTCCGCGTCGAATACTTCGAGGCGACGACAGAAGCGGGGCTTGTTCTCTCGTGGCGGCTCCCCGGCGGAAGTGAGAAGCCGATACCCGCCGAATGCTTCTATATTCCCAAATGCCCCGGCTCGGAAAATACCGACCTCGACAACGACGGCGTTCCCGACTGGTGGGAGAAGGTGAACGGCTTTGATACATCCGCCCCGTCCGATGTCTCGCTCGACCCCGATAACGACGGTCTTACCAACACCGAGGAATATAATTATGGCACGAATCCTTTATCGCAGGACACCGACGGCGACGGCCTTGCCGATGCAGAAGAGGTCGCTTTTGGTTCGTCGCCCCTCAATCCCGATACAGACGGTGACGGCATTCCCGACGCAATAGAGCACCGCTACGGTTGGAATCCCAATTGGCCCGGCGAGACTAACGAAGCGAACGCCCTTGGCCCGTTCACGACATTTGACATGCCGTTCACCGTAGAAGTGGATTTTTCAAATCCATATCCTACGAACGCCACCGTTTATGGTCTCGCCAGTCCCGGCGGGATTACCCAAGTGGACGATATGATAACACGCGACCCCGACAAGAATTACACATCTATTTGGTCAAGCAACATAATATACGTGACGACGCTCGATCCGAAGCCCGCGTTCTGCACTAACATTGCCGGCGTTCTCATAATAAAGATGAAGTGCGACGACCATGGCGTCCTCCGTGTGGGGGACTTCGCCGTGACGAACGCATGGCCAAATCGTGAATATGCAAAGGCGTGGAAAGTCATCGAAGCGAATACGACAAATGAAGTTGATATAACATGGGACAGTTCCCGCGGCGGATGCTGGAATCTCGACTACGAATGCTATTTCTACCCCGAAAAACAGAGGCCTCCCTGCCCCGAAGACGATGATTGCGGATGCGGATGCGGCTATGCGTTCAAAGCCGCGAACGGCTCAGTCTCGATCCGCCAGCCGTTCGGCGAAACGCCGAACGTGCCGTCTCTCCCGCGAGGATCGCTCCGCATCCGCGAAGTCGAGCCGTCCTCCCGCCTTGCCACTCCAGCATGTCTATACTACGATCATCCAATGGAACGGCGCGTCAAGGTCTCCGACGGTGCGTCTTCGACCATCGCCGTTCCGGACGGCGAGGAGATCGTCTACAAGAACGGCAGACCACACGGCTATTCGGCGGGACTCGATTCGTCGCTCTCCGTCGATGCCGCGGGACGGCTCGTCGAGAGGCTTCCCGGCGGATTGCTCGTCGTCTACGGCGCGAACGGCGTCCCCGTGGCGCTCAAGCCGGAACATTGCCGCGAAATCGCGGTTGCCGAACTCGGCATTTCCGTCGCCCGCGATTCGCAAGGCGCAATCTCGTCGATAGAGTCGGCTTCGGACGGGACGATGTCCGTTGCAAGGACATCTTCGTCTTCGTTCAACGTTACATGGACTGACGCGACAAACGGCTATGTGAAGACGTTCATGTTCTCGCAGCCGTCGTCAAACATATTCGAGTTGAATGAATTTGTAAATTCTTCGATGAATACGACATACCGCTGGGAATATTCAGAAGAAGAAAATGGCTGGACGTTTGTAAACGACTACGGAAAGGCGGACGCCAAAACGGAGAAATGCACTGCCGTATGGGATCCGGAATCGTTGACATGGACTAAAACGCATACTTGGTTCAATGCTGACAACACTCCCGGCGAGACCGAGACTAAAATCTACACGGCGAACGGCCATTATCCGAAACTCTCCCGAATCGAGCGCGGCGGCGCCACAGTCTATCAAGCCGTGTATGGCGCGACAGGCCGGGCGGGCGCGATGACGAACGAGACGGGGCTTGCCACGGAAAACATCCACGACAGATACGGCAGAAGGGTGAAATCCTCGCAGATTGTTAAAGGCGGACTTGCCGAGACGGAAACAATATCATACAAGCCGGTATCTGCTGACGGATTCGTCGATTTCAGGCCAGTGCGGAAGATTCGCACGCTCGACGGCGTTGAAACAGAACGGACGGAGTGGCTTTACGAAACGAACCGCACGACAACCGCGAGAACGGTCGAAAACGTCACGCGCACGTCGTTCACGGAATACGACAGCCTCGGAAGAACGATCCTCTCCGTTTCGGAAGACGGCAAAGCGACGCGGCGGGCTTATTCGACCGATCTGACCGTCGGCCCCTGCACGGAAACTTCAGAAACAGGGGTGTTTGCCAATGGCGCATTCTCGCTTGTCGACGGCAAATCCGAGCGCACGGTCTCGGAGCGCAACGCACTCGGTGACGAAATCCGCACAGAACGCTTTGCGCTTGTCGGCGGAGAATGGCATTCGCTTTCGTTCGAGACGAAGGCATACAATGCAAAGCACCAAGTCGTTTTGACGCTATATTCCAACGGAAAATCGTCCTCGGCGGCATGGATATGCACAGGCCCATTGTGGCAGGCTGGAACCGACGGCATTTCGACAACCAACGTTTACGACGGCACGAAGTCGCTTGTTTCGTCTACTCGTTATTCGCCGCTCGGCGCGGTGACGACGGAGTACGTGCGCGATTGCCGCGACAGGGCGGTGCAGGAGAGGGAATCCGCGCCCGGCGTGGAGATGCGCACGACTACGCGCACGTACGACGCGAGGGGCAGGCTTGCCTCAATGACGGACGCGCAAGGCCGCACGACAACATACGCATATTCGGCCGACAACCGCACGACAACCGAAACGCTTCCTTCGGGCGCGACGCGGATAACGACAGTGAATCCCGACGGCTCGCTCGCGTTCGTGACGGGAACCGCGCAGGCTGCGGAGTTTTATTCGTACGGAGCGACGGAAGACGGCTTGGAGTGGACGCAGGTGAACTACCTTTCGCCCGACGGGGCGCGGTGGCGGAGAACTTACGTAAACGGTTTCGGCGAAACTGTCAGGGAAGAATGGCCGGGATTCGGTGATGTTTTAACGCAGAGACGCAGAGACGCGGAGTATGATGTTAAGGGGAGATTAGTCAGTGTCGAAGAGACCGGCAAGCCCGTAGAGACAAGGGCATACAACAATTTTGGCGAAGTGACGAACGTCACATTCACGGTAGGGCGCGATGACCCCATCGCGCCGCTGGAAACGCGCATGGTTGCGACCGATTGGCGTTTCATAGTAGGGCACGTTGTCTCCAACGCGCCGCAATCGAATGAAATCTGGCGAGTCTCGTCGCGCACGGTTTTCTGCTCCGATCCGTCGATTGCGCCGCTCGTCACTACGAACATGACACAATTGTCGGGGCTGTCGCTTACGAATGAATCGCGCAACGTGTCTATCGACATTCGCGGCAACGCAAGCGAATCGTGGAGCGAGTTTAATCCGGCAATATCCAAGCGCATTTCGTATGCGCGCATCCCGACGGCAACGAATGTTGCGCTTGAAGAAACAATCGATGGCGCGACAATTCGCTCGGTATCGCATTCTGCTGTGACGAATACGGCAACATACGATGCCTACCGCCGCGAGATGGTGCGCACGGACGGACGCGGCAACGCGACGACAAACGCGTACGATACGCTTGGCCGTCTTGCGTCCGTCACCGATCCACTCGGCGCGACGACTTCTTATGCATACGATGCAATCGGCAACCTCGTTGCCGTCACGAACGCGCTTGGCAATGCGGCAATCTATGAATACGACCTTCGCGGCAACAAGACATACGAAGGCGGCGCGACATATCCTGTCCGCTATACGTATGACGATTACAATGTCATGACGAACATGACAACCTACAGAAATGAGTCACTTCAGTCCGGTGACACGACAACCTGGCTCTACGACGAACCTACAGGTCTTCTCACGAACAAAGTTTACGCTGACGGCAAAGGCCCGACATACACTTACACTATTGACGGCAAACTCGCAACGCGCACTTGGGCACGCGGCATAACGACGGATTATTCTTACGATAGTTGGGGCAATTTGACAAATACGGTTTATTCCGATGACACGCCAACAATATCACTCTTCTATGACGCGCTTGGCCGTCAAACCGAAGTTCAATCCGCCTTCCGGCGCGTCCACCCGCCTCGATCTTTCCTGGGACATGTAGGCGGCGTGCGGCAGACTGCCGCAGGCCAAACATCCAAACGTTTTTTCGGAACATTCCTGCGGCCGTCGCAGGGTTGGATTATGGTATAATGCTTCCGGGCGCGCAATGCCCTGCACGGCGTGGACGGAAACCGCTCCGCGCCGGAATCGCGCCTGCAAATTACGGGAACGGAGGATTGATAAAGTGAAACCGACAATGAAATCAGCCATGTTCGCCGCCGCGTTTGCGGCGGCCGTTGCGGCCGCGGCGGCCGTGCAAACCGCGTTTGGCGCGATCCGCGCCGCCTCCCCCGCCGCATGGGACGGCAATTCTGGCGGCTGGCAGCGGAAACGCCATGCCGAAAAGATGGCCGAGGTCGCCAAGGGAGGCGCAAAGGTCGTGTTCATCGGCGACTCCATCACGCACAACTGGGAGAGCCGCGGAAAGCGGCAGCTGAAAAAGTATTTCTCCAAGGGCGACTGGAAGATGCTCAACCTCGGGACGGGCGGCGACCGCACGGAGCATGTGCTTTGGCGCATCGACAACGGCGAACTCGACGGCTACGAGGCGAAATGCGTCCTGTTGATGATCGGAACGAACAATACCGGACATTTCAAGAAGTTCTCCGACGAGACGCCCATGGATACGATTATAGGCATCCACGAAATCCTGAAGAAAATCCGCGCAAGGCAGCCAAACGCGATTGTCGTGCTGACTGCGATATTCCCGCGCGGCGCCGGCGAGGACGATCCGTTCCGCGTCCGCAACGATGCCGTGAACAGGGAGATAAAGAAGTTCTGCGACGGCAAGACGGTGTTTTGGTGCGATTTTTCCGACAGATTCCTCGATGAAAACGGCGACACCAAGTGGATTATGCCCGACCGTCTGCATCCGGACGCCAAGGGTTACGAAATCTGGTACGAGGAAGTCAAACCATATATCGAGTATGCGCTTTCCGACGGCAAAAAGCCGCGTCCCAAGAACCGTTTTTCAAAAGCGAAGACTGCGTTTGACAAGAAGACGGCGTCTCTGCCGGGTACTGCGGTTCCCGAAACGCGCATTTCCCGGATCGGCCAGGACAAGGCCAAAAACGGCGACTGGTGGATATCGCGCATGTCCCGGAACCGCGGCCAGATCGTCGATTCCAAAGGAGAAATCGACCTTGTGTTTTTCGGCGATTCAATCACGCACAACTGGGAAAAACAGGGCAAGTC
>Ga0256407_10007062_pt1 | contig 17087 bp, 30 predicted proteins | sample RumenRJG_04DNA_FD_193489 | JGI IMG/M metagenome (GOLD analysis project Ga0256407, IMG submission 193489) | Bovine rumen microbial communities from Lethbridge, Alberta, Canada - RJG_04 | ecosystem: Host-associated > Mammals > Digestive system > Stomach > Rumen | place: Canada: Alberta...
CATACCTTGCGCTGTTCCAGAACGAGGGCTTCCGCAACGCGCTCCGGGCAGCCGGCAACGCGACATTCACCCACAGTGTCGGAAAGCGCAAGGAGGGCGAGACCGTCCTCACCATCCGCGAGTTCTGCCACCGTCTCAACTGGCTCAGGGACATGCTTCCCTCGAAGGCCGCATCATTGGTATAGGAGAACCACCATGACCAAGAACGAACATGAAATCGCAGAGACCCTTTATCAGTTCCACAGTACCATCGACCACATGAAGCATATGCGCGGTCTGCTCGATGAAATCTTCCGGCTGCCGATGGAGAAGCAGCTTCCCGCATTGCGCGAACTGTTTTTCAACCACTACGATTACGGGCGCGGCATGCTGGAAAAGATGGACGATTTCATCAGGGAAGGTGAAATGTTTCTTACCAGAGACGCCGTCTCGGGTCTCCTTGACGAATTGAGGAACGAATGGGCACCGGAACTCACGGTAGACAATGCCATCATGGCCCCGATTAGCATCTACAAGGAAGGCAAGCTGGTCGGCATCGCCCGTAACGCCGAGGCCCTCATGTCCGTCCAGAACCAAGTCAGGGAAAAGCACCTCAAAGGCTATTATCTGATGTGTGACGGTAACAAGTACGAGATTGACGAGAATGGGCACATCGACGAGCCGACACAAGGTACCCTCATCAACAATCATGCGCTTGAAGTCCTGAAAGAACTTGCGGGAAATAAGTAACATGGAAGAAGAATGGTCAGAATGGCAGGATCTGGAGGGCCATTTCCTATCATGTGAAGTTTCCTTTGCGTTTCCGTATGACTGGGACATCCATGAAACTGAATACCGGTTGAAGGACGGGAGTATCGTGCCCGGCCAGGTATGGGCGGATGAGGAACCATTCACATACACCGATTCCGACGGTGACGAGGTAGTGGACTACGACAAACACTGGAACATCGAGGGCCCCGATGGGAAACCCATTGACGAACAGTCCGTCGTTGCATGGAGATACAAGAAATGAAGGATACAATAGCTATAATCATACTGAGTTTCGCACTAATCCTCCTGGGCGCCATGTCCGGGGCGTGCATCGGCTACATGGTCTTTGTCATCGGTGGTCCCGACTACTCGACCGACAACGCCTGGCGCATCTGCAGCTCGTGGAGCGGCAAGTGCGCAATATATCCGTTCAACGAATGGAAACACGAAGGTGACACATTCTATCACCGGAAGGATCCGACCAAGTTCCTGCGTGTCAACAAATGGGCATACCGGGTCACCAAGGTCAGGGTGGGCACCGATGGACAACTGGTGGAGTAAAACATGACACACAAGGACGTTATATTCTTTAGCACGCTCGCCGTCTGGGTGGTCTTCATCTTCGTCATAATCGTTGGCGGGGAGGCCCTCGGTATCGAACATGCCGACACACTTCTGCTCGGTGGCGAACTGGTATTCGTTTTCATCATGACTGCGCTGCTCGTCGTGGCAAAATTGGTCCGCCGGTTCGGGGAATGGCTGGACACTGAAATCTAAGGAGATACTTTATGCTTTCACAGGAAAGAAAGTCTGAACTGCTCAAAGGCATCAAGGCCGAGCTGAACAACTACCATGCCGCCAAGGCTGACTACGACAAATACTGGAAAGGCCGCGAGGCCCACGTCCACAATCTCAAACGGGACATCATGTGCCTTACCCACGGCGAGGACCTGGTGAAGAAGATCGAGGGCTACGTTGGACAGCGCATCATGCGCAACTACGACGATTCTATTGAAATTCTCATGGTCGATCGCATCGAGTTCATGAAGTGGGACATCAGGTTCCATGGTGACGGCATCAAGCTTTATGACGATGGTCGTGCCTGGGATGCCTGGGGTTTCGACATCAAATACGAGGAATTCCCCGGAGAGAACGACAAGCGCGTGAAGCCGGAACCGATAACCCTCGTTACCGATGCATCAATCAGCCAGATAGTGGAAAAACTCGAATCTGAGCGTGACGCGAAGATTGCCAAATACCGCGACGAGGTCAAGGCCAAGTACGCTGGCATCATCAAGCAGATCAAGACCTGCGGTCTCGACCCCGATAAATACGAGAAGAAAAACCCTGCGGAAAAGATCCAGGAAAAGCTCCTCAAATTGCGCCACGAGGAGGATGAACTCTATGACGAGACCGGCTTCCGCATGAGCGACCTTGTCAGGTGGTTCGGTTCCGACGAGGACAAGGCCGCGTTCCGCAAGGAAGTGAAGGAACTCATCGCTGCGCCGGATGATTGCTGTGACAAGGCGATTCCTGCCGACGGTAGGTCAGCCGACGAGGAAATCGATGAAGTCGTCGATTCCATGACGGAAGAATTGTGCGATGCCGCGCCGGAATCAGATGAACTGTTCGATGTCCTTCCCGGCTTCAACGAAAGAAATTAGACATTATTGAAATTATTTCACAACCCCGTTGCCAACGCGACGGGGCTTTGCTATATTTTGAACATGGAACTAAATCAAGTATTGGACTTACAGCTCACACAGGAAGAAGTGGACATGATGGCGGAACTCCTCCGTTCCGGAAATGCCCCCAAGATCCTGTTCCTCATGATGCGAACCTTCGCATCCCGTTCCGACGAGAACGTGAAGTTCCTCATGAAGACAATCACCGAACTCGCCAACACGACCATCGACCGCGCAAACACCGCGGTACTCAAGAAGCAGAAGGTCATCGAGTCCATGGAGGCCATCATGCCCCCGAGCCTCACCAAGTACCCGTACGGCAATGCCGGCGTCCTCACCTACATCCTCTCCCAGTGCAACTTCAAGGAACTCTACAATCCCGAACAGGCCTACCTTGCCCTAGCAAGCCGCCACATGACCGGGAGCCCCATGGGCCGCATGATGATTCCCCAGTTCAAGGAACTCCTCGACAAGGGCGATGCCCTCTGGAAGGACAGTGCATGGCTCTGCATCGACCTGATGGGCTACGGCGACGAATGCCGCGACCTGGTGCAGTGGTGCCTCGACAACCGCGAGAAATGGGACGATATCGACAATTTCCGGCCCATGGTAGTAGTCACCGAGAAGTCCAAGAGGGGCAGGAAGCCCAAGGAGGCCCAAGATGGCACTCCCTAGCCCAGTAAACGGCATTCCGGGCACCGATGCCCCCTTCGACGTTGTTGACATGCTGGACCGTCCAGGCCGCTTTGAGATCGTGGACAAGGAGACCGGCGAAATCATCGACAACGCCAACGGCTACGGCTACAAGACCAAGACCAACGCCTACAAGGCCGGCTGGTTCAAGTTCGGCGGTGGAAAGAAGAAGGTTGATGACGCGGTTGCCTGGTGGCGCATGCCGGAACACAGGGAGTTCAGCGAATGGCTCCTCGATACGCGCAGCTTCCTCATAGACGAGTGCCGCGACATGCACATGCCGCTCGACGGTCTCCGCAAGCACATGGCCGCAAAGGCCGAAGAATACGCCAAGGAACACGGAATAGACGACTACAAACCTGAATACTTCAAGTCATGGGACAAATCACTATGAAGAAACGTAAATACCGCTGGCTCTCAAAGGACTTCTGCGAAAGTGTGGCCAGGAAATACAAGACCCTCCGCGCATTCTGCCGTGGAGACTGGAGCGTCGCCTCCAAGGCCATGTCGGAAGGCTGGCTCGACGAATACACCTGGATCAAAAGACAGCGCGTGAAGCGCGGCACCTATTCCAAGGAAGAATGCCGGCGCCTGGCCAAGAAGTGCAAGACGCTCGTCGAGTTCAGAACCAAGTACCTGTGCGCCGAGGTCATGTCCCGCCGCAACGGGTGGCTGAAGGAATTCACCTGGCTCGAAAGGACGCATGCCTCCCCGGTCCGCTGGACTACCGAGGCGCTTGTCAAGGAATCCAAGAAGTACAAGACGCTCTCCGACTTCTACAAGGGCAACCGGAACGCATATAGCGTGGCCAGCCGGCACGGACTTCTCGGCCAGTTCACATGGCTCGAACGCAAGAGGAAATCATGAAGCTCACCGAGGAATACTGCAAGGCGGTCGCGAAGACCTGCAAGACGATGAAGGACTTCTGGTCCAAGTGCCGCAGCGTGGCCACCAAGGCCCAGAAAGCCGGATGGATCGACTCGTACACCTGGCTCGCCAGGGAACGGGTGAAGCGAAACTCCCTCGACGAGGAAGAGTGCCGGCGCATCGCCAAGAAGTTCAAGACCATCCGCGACTTCCGTACCAAGGCCCAGTCCGCCTACGTCACAGCAAACAGGCACGGCTGGATCCAGTCGTTCACCTGGCTCGAAAGGGAAATCGGCGTAAAGCACTACCGCACCAAGGACGATATCGTCAAGGTCGCACGCAAGTTCAAGACCGTGAAGGACTTCCGTGAACAGTACCCCAACGAGTACCGCTACGCATGGGCACACGGGTGGCTCAAGGAATGTACATGGCTCAAAAGGGAAAACCGGGGGAGGAAATGATGGCAAACGACAAGCTACTACCAGTGGAAGAAAGGTTCCAGATGCTCATGGGGAACATCCAGGCCGGCCTCGGCATATTCAGCGCCTCCCTCGTGCTCGGATGGGAAACCGACGGGAACGGGAAGGACTCGGCCAGCCTCTACGCCGTGTTCGATGACGCCCCCGAGAAACCCATGTTCATCATGCGCGTCAAGGCGAACGGAATGGAAACCCTCAAGCGCATTCCCATCGCCCTCGATACCAATGTACCAGAACAGACAACCGTAAACACCTAACAGACAAGGAGATACATCCTATGCAGTTCAAGCTCACCTACACAGTCTCCAGGACTTTCGAAATCCCCGATGGCGCCTCCGACGAGGAATATGACGCCATGAAGGAAACCGTCATCACCGGCATCGTCGGCGACCGCAGCAAAAACGCGGTCGAGGGTACCGTCAAGGTGGAACGCCTCGACACCCCGCCCGTGCAGCCCCCCAAGTACGAAACCAACATGGACGCGGTGGACTGATATGGAACGGAAGACAATCATCGACAGGGTCGGGCAGTGCATCGCCCGCATCAACGGCATGTCGCTCTCCTGCTACATGCTGTATGCTGAAAATTCTTCGATGGGGCACGACCTCCACATCTGGGAAAAGGACGAAACGAAGCTCATCGACGCGGTCGAGTATGCGCTCGACGTGACCGTCCCGAACATTACGGCCCTCTGGAACAAGACGCTCGGCGACTTCGTGGACTCGTTCGCCGGCCAGCTTTCCGATACGTCGGATGGCTGGTGCAAGCCTGCCGCCACGTTGCCCCCGGACGAAAGCGAGATGAAGGACGCCCCGTTCTCCATCGAGGACCTCAGGATGAACCGGCGCCAGGACAAGTCCTTCTACGTCATCAAGTTCGAGATCGACCAGAGGGACGCGGACGACATCACGGTATCCACGTCACCGATAACGGGCTTCCCCACCAAGACCGAACTCGCAAGGCTGTGCGTCATGGCCAACTACCGCGACCTCGAATGCTACGATGGCGGCTGGTGGGACGTGGGCAAGATTAGCGACGCCCTGGAGTTCTACCTCGACGGCAACTTCTATGACCCATGCAACCGGTTCAAGATCGAGGACATTTCCATCTGGGGCTATGATGCAAACACCAAGTCCTTCTACGAAATGGACTTGCCCGAACCCGACCAGCTCGGAATCTCACTGGACGAGGCCTATGAGCAACTCTTCGACCTCGAATAACCCGAACATCTGGTACGCCGTGTTCATCGACCCCCGCGGGAAGCAGTACGCGGAGGACGACATGCAGCGTACCGTGTTCTTCCAGTTCGACCAGGCCCATACGGTCCTCGACCTCGCCCGCGAGGCCCTCAGGAAACGCTGCCCCGAAATCGCCGACAAGGCCCGCATGGTACAGCTCGCCGCATGGGGACGCGGGATCAAGGGAATACCAAAATTCTAATAAACCGGAGAATTCACCAAACATGAAACACCAGTACAAACCCAAAAAATGCAAGTTCATCGAACACCGTGCAGTAAAGTTCGACCGGGAAACCGGCAATCCGAAACTGGATGCAAACGGGGCCGAAATCCCGTTTACCGAAAACCGTACCGCGGTGTGCAAGATTAACCCGAAGTCCGTCGATCCGAGACTCCTGGAAACCTTCGATGCCTCCAAGGAAACAATCAACGACATCCTCGCCAACATGTCCGAACACTGGTTCGATGTCTACACGGTCGAATCCGGTGTCAAGAACGACATGAAGAAGTTCACCATCATGGACCTCTATGCCGGCGCAGTTCCTGGGGACATCCTGAAAGGCGAATTCACCCTCGTCCACGGAAGAAAGCGCGTACTGGTGAAGAAGACGATTACCGGGTATGTCACCCGTGAACTCATGGCGCCCCAGGAGGACGACGGCTTCATCCTGTGCGACCGAGGACAGTTCATCAACTCACTCAACCGGAAGACGGACAAGATTTTCGGCGAGGAAACCTCCATTCCGGCAAAGTGGTGGGGCGATACCATCTGCGGTGACATTGACACGATGTTGAAGGGTTATGCCCAGTGCGTACTCGGCATGAGCGATACCGACGATGGCAAGTGGAGGACCGCTGTCCACGAAGTATCCGAAAGCATCTACGACAACGAATTCTCCCGGAAACATGCCGAGCGAACCATCATCAATCTCGGCCCCCAGCACCTCAGGCACGTAAACGGCCTGATGCCGGACACTTCCGTCATCCAATGGCCCATCTCGTGCAAGATTTGTGGCGAGAATGCCACAATCACCGAACCCGACTTCGCCAAGGAACCTAAACTCAAACGACTGTACCTGGCCACCATGAAGGCATTCGAGCGCATCGTGAAGGAATCGTTCCCCAAGAAGAACGTGTTCAAGCCGAACATCCCGATGCTGCCCAGGGATTCCGTCAAGAAACTGGACGGCTACTACAACTATTCCGCCGAACTCCTCTATATCCCCGGTCCCAAGAAAGCAAGTCGCTTCCGTGTTGAATTCCGGGCAAAGTCCGACCGTACCGGGAACGACTACTATCCGAAGGACCTGTTCAAGTTCACCTCCGAGTGCGTAATACCGCGCTTCTCCATGCTGAAATCCACCGGGGCCATGACACTCAACATCCCGTACACCGTCCCGTGCCAGAAGCCCTTCATGTCCCAGGATGCCGAAATCAACTGGGACGCCGGCCTCGGCATCGACCTCGGATATGCACGGTTCGCCATGGTGCTCTCGAAACCCGCTTCCAAGTATCCCGGAATGGTCAACTGGCACGAAGCCCTTGACTGGTTCTCCAAGAAGTACGGCCTCGATGTCCTCAATGCTCACTGCTCCAAGGTGACCCAGAAGGAAATTGAAGACATGATTGCCGAGGAACGGGATGGAAAGTCCACCATGGGCGCAATCTTCCTCCTCGGGGTACGCGACGGAAACCCTCCCGACATCCAGCACGACTGGCGCCCGTCCCATGACCCCATGGCCACCCTGTTCACCAGGATGGAACGCAGGACCAACAAGGACGGGTCCCCGTTCTACTCCGGACAGCAGCTCGCCATCATCGGCCACACCAAGACCTTCCGCATCCAGATGCGCCAGATCTTCGCCAACCGAATCGAATACTACCACCGCCAGTCCGAATGGGACCTCAACCATTCCGAGGAACAGGTGTTCGCCAGGGAATCCGAGGTCGCCAAGGCCCTTGCCGCAAGGTACGACTTCCTTAACGAATCCATCCGCTGCATCACCCAAAGGTTCATATCCGACATCCTGACCTCCGATGGAGCGTTCAGGCCGGCGTTCATCGCCATGGAGGACCTGAACCTCAACGAGCTGGGGAAGGACAAATCCTTCAAGTCCCTCTACATGACCATCACGGAAGACTGGGGCCTCGATCCCCGCCAGGATTACAAGGTCTCCGTCCGGAAGGGACGCACCGTCGCAGAAATCACATATCCCGAGGGCAAGAAGCCCCCAAGGCCCGCGCAGTTCCCCAAGGTGTTCCCGGCTACCGAGCACTGGAACACACCCGAGAGGATCTCCGCCAAGGGACAGACCATCGTTATCGCGTGCACCCCTACCAGCAAGGGAACGGTGGCCATGGCACGCGACAGCATCGAGTGCTACACCAAGAAGGCGCTCCATATCGCCCTCATCAAGCACGATGTCGAGCGCTTGTGCACCCACATGGGCATCCTGTTCCGCGAGGTATCCGCCAAGTTCACATCCCAGACATGCGACTGCTGCGGAAACGCCAAGACGGTAGCCTATGACCCGTCGGAACGCGGTACCGACCTGTACACCGCGATGGTGGGGGCCCTGAAGGAAGGGAAGAACTTCCGCTTCAAGCGTACCTTCATCTGCGGCAACCCGGCGTGCCCGATGTGCCAGGTCGCCGTCAATGCCGACAGCAACGCGGCATCCGTCATCTGCCACATGGTCAGGAACGGGAAATCCGACTATTTCAAGGACAAGCGTGCCAAGTTCAAGGCACCGAAGGTAAAAAAGGAGACAAAGAAATCATCTAAGTCCAAGAAGGACAAGTAGTTATGACACGTATGGTAGAGGTGCCACCGGTTTACATGGTGCTGATACCGAAAATATGTATGTCGAAACGGTTGATGCGGGTAGAGGTGCCACCGGTTTACATGGTGCTGATACCCTAGGTTTTTGGCAACAAATTTGGCAACACGGTAGAGGTGCCACCGGTTTACATGGTGCTGATACCAAGCAACGCACCGAATTACATATGAGACAAGGTAGAGGCACCACCGATTTACATGATGCTGATACCTGACTACTTGGGCGACATCTTCGAAAGCGCGGTAGAGGCACCACCGATTTACATGGAGCCGATACCTCAAGACACGGAAGGAGCTATTCTGTCCCTGGTAGAGATACCACCGTCCTACATGGTACCGATACCAAATGGCGATTAGAGTGAGACGACAGAGGAGGTAGAGGCACTACCGATTTACATGGTGCCGATATCTTACAACATGATAGCAGAGCTTCGCATGGGGTAGAGGCACCACCGATTTACATGGTGTCGATACCATAACTGTTCGTGATATTATTGTGGTAGATGCACCACCGACTTACATGGTGCCGATACCAAATGAGTGAGCAGATTGTGGAGGTGTATGGGTAGAGGCACCACCGATTTACATGGCGCCGATACCACTGGACCCGTATCATCCACATAGTATGTGGGTAGAGGCGCCACCGTTTCGCATGGTGCCGATACCTATGATTGGTAAAATTGGATATTCCGACTAGGTAGAGGTACCACCGGTTTACATGGTGCCGATACCAGACTGGCGACTTGCAGGATATCATCAACAGGTAGAGACACCACCGTTTCGCATTGTGCCGATACCTTAATAATCTGATTACGGCTGATTGCCGCCGGTAGAGGTGCCACCGCCTTACATGACACCGATACCTTATATCCAGCCGTATTGCGAAACCATAGGTAGAGGCGCCACCACCTTACATGGTGCCGATACCGCTCCGTTGGTGCAGTGTGGACCGTAATGGTAGAGATACCACCGTCCTACATGGTACCGATACCTACACCCACGCCCAGCCAAGGGACAATGGGGGAACATGGCACCCGCCGTGATCCCCCATATTTTTACCAGGTTTTACCCCCCAGCGATATTTTTTGAAAAAGACCACCCCCGGTACCGAATAAAACAGGCCGGGGGTACTTCATACGGACCCCCAGGAACAAAGGGGCCCGTTATTTCCACTATTTACCCCCCAGAGCCAACTTTTTTGAAAATGAATGCTTTTTGTAAAATGGAATTTACAAAATCCGTACCCATGAATAGATTTTGATTTTTTCCGAGGCCCCCCTGTCCCTGGGGGAACACGTGTTCCCCGCGGGGGTGGAACGAAAGGTTCCGGGGGACCTGGGGGACCGAGGGATGTAACCCCCTTGTGAAATAACGTAGCCCCTTGTCCCATACGGCCTTCTGACCCCCTGCCCCAAAATACGGGGCCACCGTGTCCTACGGCCTCCCCGGACGTATGCACCCGGTGTCACATCGTGGCGGCAGTTAAGCCCCGAGGGCGTGAGACCCCTTGGACGGCAGGGCGACCGAAGCGAGCCTACTAGCGACAGGACTGCTAGATAGGTTGGGAGGCCTAGGTTGTGGCTCAGCCTGCCAAAGACAATGCCCCATTGCCGTGGCGTGGTGGCCTATGGTAGTCGCGACCCATAGACCCGAACGCCACGGAGTGGAGTGTTTACCCAAGAGTTTGGCCTATATGGCATTATGGACGTTCCGTATTCATCGGCTTTGTGGTAGCGCCAGCAGGGTTCGAGCCCCTGCGGTCGGGGATACGGCAGACGGGCAGGGTGCGCTCCCTGCCCGTTTCTGTATATGGTGGGGAGACCCGTTGCCACCGTGTTCCCGATGTGCCCCGAGCGGAGGCACCCGGTGGAACATCGTGGGCATGTCATTCAACAAAGGAGTTCACTATGGCTACTATCATCGCACAACCGAGCAACTTGGAACTACGGCAGGAACTTGACCTTGAAGGGCTTGAACAAGCCCTTGAAGAGCAGGTTCAGGACTACTTCTCCGACTGGGAAGACGAGCCCTGCGACTGCGACAAGGGACGAATAGTTCTCGGCTAACGGGGAATAGGTGCTCGGTTGAGCACCAAAACCCTACGGGAGTTCCGCGACCACCGTGTATGGGCCATGACCCGACCGGTGGCACCCGATGATACATCGTGGAAGTGTAATTAAGGCAAGGGGAACCGCCTACGAGAGTTCCCGCCAAATTGGAGATACCGATATGAAGTTCGGAGTATTCGCAAACCTTATCACCGGAAAGACCCTTTATTCCGCTCACCGCACCAAGGCGGCTGCGGACAAGGCCTGCGCCAAGGCAAGCAAGAATGGCGCCTGCTTTGTGGTCTGCGCCATAAAGAAGTAAACATTCCAAAGGGCGGATCCCCTTACCCCAGGGGAACCGCCCGATTTTTTGTCCCGCTCGGGAGCACGGGAACCACCGTGTTCCCTATGTGCCCCGATCCGTGGCACCCGACGATACATCGTGGGTGTGTAAATGAGGCAAGAGGGAACCGCCTTTGAGAGTTCCCGACAAAAACGGAGTTCATCTATGAAGTATGGTGTTTTCGCAAATCTCATCACGGGCAAGCAGCTTTTCAGCTCCCACCGCACAAAGGCGGCTGCGGACAAGGCCTGCGCAAAGGCGGGCAAGAATGGCGCTTCTTTCGTGGTGCTTCCCATCAAGAAGTAAACATCAACCGCAAGGGCGGTTCCCCTTACCCCAGGGGAGCCGCCCTATTTTTGCCCACGCGGGAGCGCGAGAACCACCGTGCCGGGGACATGTCCCGAGCAATGGCACCCGGTGGCACATCGTGGGAGTGTTCAACGAAAGGAGTTAGCCATGAGCGCTGAAAGCAAGAAAATCGTCGGTTTCATCAAGAACCTATCCATCACCAACCCTGCCTACGTGGCGGTGCTGAACAGACTGAAAATCATGACTGCCGAGAAGCAGGAACGCTTTTTGAGCAAGTTCCACGGCATGAGCCTGTCAGATTTCATGATGGCGGTGGAAGCCTAGGGAAATAGGTGCTCGCAAGAGCACCAATTTTTCTTCAATTTTTGAACCTCCCGACCACCGTGTTCCAGCTGTGCCCCGATCCAGGGCACCCGATGGAACATCGTGGGCATACATTCAACAAAAGGAGCCGAATATGGCAAAAATTTCCATGGTCAAGCAATTTGAAAGCAACATCAACTCCGTTTCCGAAGTCAAGAGTATCGGCAAGGTAAAGCGCTCAAAGAACCGCCGCGGCAACATGGAATACTCCGCGGAAGTGATTTTTGCGGGTCACGAAAACAACGCTTTCCATTTCTATTGGGATACCGCGGTGAACGACTACCTTGTCTGCCGCAGCGAAGTCTGCCGTCATGACGGCTTCATTAGCCACCGCACGGAAGTGTTCAACCCCGAATACTACCGCAACGGCAGCCTCGCGGAAGTGAGCGCGTTCATCAAGGAAACATGGGACAAACAGAACCCTAGGTGGTAAGGGTCGGGGGACAACCCCCCTTTCCCCCCTTTGGGTGACCGGTGACCACCGTGTTCCCCATGTGCCCCGCGTGACGGCACCCGGTGGAACATCGTGGGCGTGTTGTTAAGGCAAGGGGAAACGCCTCCGAGATTTCCCGAAACTGAAAGGTGGCAATATGGCTAAGACTTTCATGGGTGCCTTTAAGGCAAAATACGGCAACAATATCAACCGCCTCGGTCAGGCGTTCCGTTGGGTTCGCGAGACCGACCTCGGCAACGGGTATGTTGAAGCGACCTATGACCATGACGATGAGCGGTTCGTAATCTTGGCTGACGCCAACGGCTATATACAGAAGGTCAAGGCGGCGTAAGGACTAAATCCGGCACCCTCACGGGTGCCAATCCTTTCGCGAAGAGAACCTTCGCCCCACCATGTTCCCGATGTGCCCCGAAAGGAGGCACCCGATGGAACATCGTGGGTTCACAAGGCAACGGGGAACCGCCTTGGAGAGTTCCCCACAACATTCGGAGTTAAAAATGGGAAAGTTCATCCGCGACAACATCAACTACATCAAGAGCCTCTGCCGTCAGGCTTGGGAAAAAATGAAGCACTTCGGCGGGGCTTTTTTAAATAATGTTTTCGTGGACTACCGCGACGGATCAATTTGGTATGATACAGAAGAGTTCCGTCTCCGTCTCGTGGGCTACAAGATAGCCAAGAAGTTCAGGGACATCAAGGACAAGACGGGGAACCTAGTGAAGAAGGCTTACTGGGCTCTCGTGGAATGCCCCGCATACGAATAATCAACCAACCGCGGGCGGGATAGGAACCCGCCCGCCTTTCCCTTTTCAGCCGGATCCGGTGACCACCGTGTTCCAGGTGTGCCCCGAGCTGTGGCACCCGATGGAACATCGTGGGTGTGTTCAACAAAAGGAGTTCACTATGAAAATTCTCGTGTCAATCGTAATCATCGCCCTCGTGGTTCTGTTCTGTATCGGAGCGGTAAACTCCAATTACAACTGCGTGACGCACCTTTGCGGTTCGCTCACTCACGCAATCAACTTCGTGGGCGACTTCCTGCACACCGAAATGGCGGGCGTGAACATCGTGGCAAAGGTATTCTAGGGGGATATATGGCGTTTCAGAAATTTATCCACAATGACCCGCTTTATGTGCGTCTAGGGCGTCTGCTTGACGAATTGGACGCCAAACTTGACAGGGCTCTCTTCTCAAAGGGAAAGGTTAGGCTCTTTCAGACCCGCCTTAAATGGCAACAATGGTGCTATGCCCTGCAAATGGAGCGCTTGAAGGAACTCCGCGCCCAATGGGACAAGATGGCGGCATAGGGGATAGGTGCTCAACCGAGCACCAACTCTTTCCGGAATTGTGATACCACCATGTGTCACCGGTGCCCCGGACAAGGGCACCCGGTGACACATCGTGGAAGTGTTGAAAGGGCGAAGGGAACCGCCCGAGAGAGTTCCCCCGAACGAATGGAGATTTGACATGGGCAATTCAATGGGTATTTTTTCCGCCATGATGTATCGTGAACACCTGCACGAACTCGTCATGGCGAGGGCGAAGGAACTCAACCCGAACATGGGCGAGGCGGAATTGAAGGTTGTGGAGGTTCCCCTGCCGAAGAAGGTGACCTTCACCGCGAAGGCGTTCATGCAGCCCAGCCGCAAGATTGTCGTCACCGCCATGGTAGCGACTGACGAAAAGGGATATGCCATGCCTTCCTTCGTGTGGCACCCGCTTGACAACCCTGCCGATGTGGGCGTGACCACTTTTGAGGAACTCCCGAACCATACCATGCACCGCATAATTGACCTGCTCAAGACTGCGGAAACTAAACCGCACAACCCGACTGTAGCCATGCTTGACGAACTCTCGTCCGTTGAAAAGGTTGCCGCCTACGGGAACCACTAGCCGAAGGGGCGAAAGCCCCTTTTTCAATTTTTAATTTTCGATCCCCGCGACCACCGTGTGCCCCAGGCGCCCCGGAACAATGCACCCGGTGATACATCGTGGGCATGTTCAACAAAAGGAGTTAATTATGGCAAAGACTTTCATCTTCCCCTTCCTCGGAACTGACTACAAGATTTGGCTCAAAGAGGAACACTATGCCTCCAACGGCAACCTCGCCCTTCAAGCCTACACTGACGAAGGGGAGCCGTTCGCCATGATTTCCACGAATGTGGAAGGTGCTCTGACCAAAGCGGAAGGCAAAGACCATATCTGCTTGGACGACAACAACCTGCCGATAAAGTCCTTTGACAACCTCATGAAGGCAGGGGTGCTCATTCCTACGGGCGGTTGGGCACAGAGCGGTTTCTGCAAGTATCCCATCTACAAGGTGGACTTGTCCAAAATCTAGGGCAGGGGGCGGTGCCAATCGGCACCAATTCCCTACGATCTTCACACTACCACCGTGTATCCGGTGTGCCCCTGTCTCGGGCACCCGGTGATACATCGTGGGTATGTTCAACAAAAGGAGTTAAAAATGAGACATCTTCCCATCATCATCGGAATTGCAGCAATGGCCGCATTCGCACACGAAATGCCCATCTGCGAAGAGTTCGCCGGGGAACAGCACATCCAGTGTGTATCCACCGACAAGGCTGCCGTGGTCATCAGCACCTTTAACGACAGCGTGCAGTATGAATTTTTCACGGCTGACGGCCACAAGGGATACATCTACCTTGACGGCGGTGTAATCGCAAGCACGGCGAAGCGTCATCTCAAAGTCGCAGCCATCCCTGCCGAGAATGCGGATGAATACGTTCAGGAAGTGTTCAACGCGGTGATGGATGACATCCAATGGGGACAGAATTGACCTGCTGAATGAATGCCATCGGGGACCATAGGTCCCCGGTGGTTTCTCCCGTATAACCTGGCCGGCCACCGTGTATCCCATGTGCCACGAGCTGTGGCACCCGATGATACATCGTGGGAATGTTCAACGAAAGGAGTTAATTATGCAGAGAACGGCAAGCGTATGTATCAAGGGCATCAAGATTATCAAGAGCAACTACGAAAAATATAGTTGCGGATATAGTTCCAAGAAAAGGGACACTTTGGCGGGTTTATACGTGGAGCGACCCACCGGCAAGGGAGAGACCATCTTCGTGCCGACAAGTGTGCTGACCACCTACATCGTGAAGGTGTCCGACACCAACCGACCTGACCTTGACAAGGTTGCCGACTACGCAAGGGGTGGCTACGAGCGCGACTTGAACGCCCGCCTTGCTGACGGGTGGGTAGCGGGAAAACGCAGAGTCGAGCTCTGTCTTAACTCCCTTACCTGCGGTAAGTGTGTGACTGCCATTGAGATTACCCCGTTTGACGAGATTTATGTGCAGGTGGGTAACGAGCCTTGTGCGGTGGTGCGTGTTGGGAATGCCGAAAAGGTGTATCACGATGGCGACCGCATTGAATATGATGACTTTGTGTGTCTGATGACCGAATAAAAATGAATTAGTGCTCGCAAGAGCACTATTTTAATTTTTATTTTTGATCCCGCGGACCACCGTGTGCCCGATGTGCCACGACCGGTGGCACCAGATGGCACATCGTGGGTATGTTCAACAAAAGGAGTTAATTATGGTGAACTTTGAAAACGGCAACATTGTTGATGAAGATGGCTTTACCACCACATTCCCGTCTGACTTCTCCATCGCGGACAAGTTTGGCGTGAGCGCCATCAAGGACACATTTAATCGTGCCTTTGGCGAATGGAAAGGTCACTACAAGTATCTTACCCACCTTGTTATCGCATTGAACCACAAGATTTTTGAATGGTATGGCAAGAATGACGCCTATGCCGAACTCTACAACGAATTGTGGGAAAAGGCGGACGCCTACGCATGCGATAACTTGAAAGGCGATGAACTGAGCTACTTCTACCGCACAACGGACTAGGAGAGGGGGGCTTACCCCTGCCCCCTTTTCCAGCCGGTGTCCAGTGTCCACCGTGTATCCTAGGTGCCCCGCATGATGGCACCCGATGATACATCGTGGGAGTGTTCAAACAAAGGAGTTCATTATGGCATTAGCAGAAATTTTCGGTCGCATTATCGGTGACGAATACACGGGTATCCGTGTGGCGGACTACCTTGCGGAGAACCCCCACGCAAAGGTCAATGACCTCGTAAAGTTCCGCGGTGTCGGCATGGAGAACGCAAAGACCATCATGATGGTGATGGAAAGCAGTGCCGAATACCTAGCAGGAACCAATGCGGTATCAGTGAGCGACCCTAATACCATCGTGAACCACCTCTCATGGATGAAGTGGGAACAGCAGGAGAATTTGGTGGTGGTGACCCTTGACAATGCGAACCACATTATCGGCAAGCACCTAGTGACTAAGGGGCTTGTAAACGAGGGGCCGTTCCACCCTAGGGAGATACTCCGCTACGCCATATTGGACAATGCGGTGAGCATAATCGTGGCACATAACCACCCTAGCGGAAATAGCGAACCTAGCGGGCAGGATATTACGGTCACTAGGATAATAAATGCCGCCTGCAAGATTATGAAAATGCCGTGCCTAGACCATATAATTATAACCCGTAGCGGTTTTTGTTCACTCCACAGACTGCAACCCGAACTCTTTGAAATTTAATTTTCAACTCCCGAATGAACAACCCTAGGGGCGAAAGCCCCTAGGACACTTTTTAAAATTTATTTTCCCTGCATACCACCGTGTATCGCCGGTGCCCCGAGAGATGGCACCCGATGATACATCGTGGGTATGTTCAACAAAAGGAGTTCAGCAATGAGCAATAAAGATGCAAAGAAAGAAAAAGAAACCTCTTCCGCATTTGACTGTCTCGCCGTTACGCAGGTGCAGGTCTACCCCTTCAAGGAAACCCCTTCTATGGGACATGTAAAGGGCATGGCATCTGTTGTCCTCAATGACCAGTTCCAAATCAGGGGTCTTCGCATCATGGAAGGTGATAACGGATTGTTCGTCGGATACCCCGTAGACCCGTTCTACAAGGGCGAAGACTTCCGCAGCCTCTGCTTCCCGACTACAAAGCAGCTGAGGGAACA
>Ga0256407_10007064_pt1 | contig 17082 bp, 18 predicted proteins | sample RumenRJG_04DNA_FD_193489 | JGI IMG/M metagenome (GOLD analysis project Ga0256407, IMG submission 193489) | Bovine rumen microbial communities from Lethbridge, Alberta, Canada - RJG_04 | ecosystem: Host-associated > Mammals > Digestive system > Stomach > Rumen | place: Canada: Alberta...
TTATTCTACAAGGCATAATCCACCCTTTTGGGCAAATTCGGGTGCAAAGGTACTAAAAAACCAACATATTACACACATTTTAACTAAAAATAATTATTAATCTGTGTTAATCTGTGTAATCTGTGGCTAAAAAACGCTACCTTTGCACAATGATTCTCGAAAAACTGTCGCTGATAAACTACAAAAACATCACGGAGGCAACACTGGAACTGTCGCCGAAGATCAACTGTTTCATAGGCCAGAACGGTGTGGGCAAGACGAATGTGCTCGATGCGATATATTATCTGTCGTTCTGTCATTCGGCAAACAATCCTATAGACTCTCAGGTGATAAGGCATGGTGAGGAGTTCTTTATGATTGAGGGGGAATATAGTGGACAGTTGACAGTGGACAGTTATGATTACTTAAAACTATCAGTCTCCTGCGGCATGAAGCGGGGACAGAAGAAACATTTCAAGCGTAACAAGAAGGAGTACAAGCGACTCTCAGAGCATATCGGACTGATACCCATCGTAGTGGTATCTCCCTCAGACACGCTGCTGATAGAAGGCGGCAGTGAGGAGAGACGCAGGCTGATGGACATGGTGATATCGCAGTACGACTCTACATATATCGAGGCGCTAAACCGATATAACAAAGCCCTACAGCAACGAAACACGATGCTCAAGGCCGAGGAAGAGCCCGATATCGACGTGATAAGCATCTGGGAAGAGCAGATGGCTTCGGCAGGAGAGCATATCTACAAGTGCCGCGATGCCTTTGTAAAAGAGATGGTGCCTATCTTCCAGAGATACTACGAGACGATATCGGGCAATCAGGAGAAGGTGGCACTAAACTATATCTCGCACTGTCAGAGAGGACCATTGCTTGAGGTGATACAGCGCGACAGATTTAAGGACCGCGCAGTAGGGTATTCGCTCCACGGAGTGCATCGCGACGACCTGGAGTTTATGCTGGGCGACCATCTGATGAAGCGTGAGGGCAGTCAGGGACAGAACAAGACATTCGTGATATCACTGAAGCTGGCACAGTTTGACTTCCTGAAGCGCACCAACAGCAAGACCACTCCCCTACTCCTGCTCGACGATATCTTCGACAAACTCGATGCCGGAAGAGTTGAGCAGATAGTGAATCTGGTGGCAGGCGATGAGTTCGGACAGATCTTTATCACAGACACCAATCGTGACCATCTGGACCAGATATTGTCGGCATCAAGCCATGACTACAGAATATTCCATGTCGATAATGGAGATATCAATCGTAAATCACAAAATGTTTAAGAGGGATGTAATACAGATAAAGAGTCTGATTCTGAAGAATCTGCGCGCACAGGGGTTGGAGACGCCCTTGCTGCAGAAACGTCTCTGCGATGCATGGCCTATAGTGGCTGGAGAGCTTATCAGCAGATATACCGACGGGGTGGTGATACGCAATCAGACACTTTACGTGCATCTTACCAACCCAGCATTGAGGGCAGACCTCTCAATGCAACGCTCGGAATATGTAAGAAGACTGAATGAGTATGTTGGCAGTCAGGTGATTGCCGATATAAGATTCAACTAAACCACTTCATCCACAGGAATGTCGTATTCATCGACGGGCACCTCTGCAACCTTCTGAAAATCAAAGCAAATACCTACACAAAAGGGATGGTTTTTCCTGTGCAAGAATCGGTCGTAATAGCCACGGCCGCGACCTAAGCGATGCCCTTCAGCATCAAAGGCGAGACCAGGAACGACAACGATATCGATATCTTCGTAGTCCGTGAAAGGTTCACCTATAGGTTCCATCAGATGGAGGATGCCTTCCTCCAAATCCTGACGGCCTGTATACCGGCGGATCTCCATATTCTCATCATCTATGACCTTTGGGAGAAGAACCGTCTTCCCCTCAGCCACAAGATCATCGAGCAACTGACGGGTATCAACCTCATCAGGCAGGGAATAATAGGCAAGAATGGTCTTTGCATTAGTCAGACGGGACTTAAGACGGGCAATAATCGGAAGCGACAGTTCTTCCAGCTGTTGCTGAGAGAACTGCCGCTTTATTTCACGGATATGCTGTCGAAGCTCTTTCTTAAGCATGAGCAACTTTCTGAGCCTCGCCATCAGCTTCCGGCTTTGGGAATGCCTTGCCATCGCGGAACAGCTCAAGGGTCTTGATTATGGCAGGATCATCCTGATTCAGATACTCCGTCCACTCCTGTTCGTTGAGCATATTATAGATGATACGGCTGTAGAGGAAACGCTCAAGCAGCTTATGCGACTTCTGTATCATCAGGTTACGGCGCTTCAGGCCGTTCTTGTCAGCAAAGGTGACGAATTTCTCCACGATATTCTGTTTCTTAAGATAAGTCTCGAGAGCCTTACCCGTCTTGAAATCATTCATCTTCTGACGGTTCTCGTCGGTATAGTTGAAGGCATACTGCAAGATAAGCCCCGACATAGAAGCCTCCTTATAATAAGATGTCATGCCGAGAGTATCCTCAGGCACAAAGATGTCAGGAGTAATACCGCCACCTCCGTAGACTACACGTCCGTTACCAGTGTGATACTCCGGACCCGTATGCTTGATGCTATCCTGAGAGAAGAACTCCCCATGCTGATATCGGCTGATAAGATCCTCCTCGTAGTTCTTGTCGGCACCAGAGGTATATGGCTTCTGTATGCAACGGCCCGAAGGACTGTAATAACGTGCTATAGTAAGACGGATCATCGAATGGTCGGAGAACTCTATCGGCTGCTGTACCAGACCCTTTCCGAACGAACGGCGCCCGATAATCGTGCCTCTGTCGTTGTCCTGGATGGCACCTGCAAGAATCTCGGATGCTGATGCAGAACCCTCGTCGATGAGCACTACCAACGGAACACTCTGATAAGAACCACGACCATCGCTGCGATACTCCTGACGTGCAGACTTACGACCCTGAGTATATACTATCAGCTGTCCCTTAGAGAGGAACTCATTAGCTATCTGCACAGCTGATGCGAGATATCCTCCGGTATTACCACGAAGGTCGATGACGAGATTGGAGAATCCCTCCTGAGAGAGTTTCGCAAGGGCAATAAGCAGCTCGGGATAAGTGTTCTCGCCGAAGTTCTTAATACGGATATAGCCAGCTGTGGAATCGAGCATATAACATGCGGTAACGCTCTTGGTAGGAATCTCCCCACGAGTGATGGTTACATGCTTAACCTTTTTCTCACCATATCGGATAATGCCGAGCTTCACCTTGGTATCCTTAGGACCCTTAAGACGATGCATCGCCTCCTCGTTGGTAACTTTCTTGCCGACAAACACAGAGTCGTCGACCTCTACGATCTTATCTCCCGCAATCAGACCAGCACGCTCTGCAGGTCCGTTGCTGATGACATTCTGCACGCGGATGGTATCCTGACGGATGGTAAACTCAATGCCGATGCCAGAAAACGAACCCTTCAGGTCGTCGGTGGCTATCTGTACATCCTTGGCTCCGATGTAGGTGGAATGGGGATCGAGCTCTGACAAGATCTGAGGCATAGCTTTCTCAACAAGGTCATTCATGTCGACAGTGTCAACATACATATCGTTGACGTAATGGAGCAGATTGTTGAGTTTGCTGCCATTAGAATTGATGATGCTCAGCCTGTTGCCAGAGAAATGATTGGCATAGAATGTGCCGACTAATATGCCGACAACGACACATAAGGCCATCCACAGCGGAGCAAAACGGTTTGACTTATTCATAATTACTACTTAACTTCCATATAAACCACTTCGATACCAGCGCGCTCAAGGAGGTCAATACCATCGGTGAGACGATATTTCTCTCCATACACCACCCTCTTGATACCAGCCTGGATTATAAGCTTGGCACACTCGATGCAGGGCGAGGCAGTGATATATATCGTAGCGCCATCGCTGTTGTTATTGCTACGGGCCAGTTTCGTGATGGCATTAGCCTCCGCATGAAGCACATAAGGCTTTGTCACGTTGTTATCATCCTCGCAGACATTCTCAAAACCGCTGGGAGTACCGTTATAGCCATCGCTGATGATCATCTTGTTCTTCACGACGAGGGCGCCCACCTGTCGGCGGTTACAGTAGGAATTCTCTGCCCAGATACGGGCCATCCTCAGATAACGCTCATCTAACTTTTGTTGTTTTGATTCCATTCCTTTTAAGCAATGCGTCAATGGTGGGTTCACCACCCTTGAACCGTTTATATAACACCATCGGATTCTCCGTGCCACCCTTGGAGAGGATATTGTCACGGAAACTCTGGGCTGTTGTCTGGTCGAAAATGCCATGTTTCTTGAACACAGCGAAGGCATCGGCATCGAGCACCTCTGCCCATTTATAGCTGTAATAGCCGGCAGCGTAGCCTCCTGCCATGATATGCGAGAACTGTACTGTCATACAGGTGTCGGGCAACTGTGGTACTACCATCGCCTTTGCCCAGGCCTTCTTCTCGAATGGGATGATATCCTCATTAAACTCATCCTTCTTGGTGTAATAGGCCATATCGAGCAGTCCGAAGCTTACCTGTCGCATACAAGCATAGGCTACATTATAGTTACGGCTCTTGACGATACGCGCAATGAGTTCGTCGGGAATGGGCTCGCCAGTCTGATAGTGGAAGGCGAAGGTACGCAGGAACTCCCTCTCAATTGCGAAGTTCTCCATAAACTGAGACGGTAGCTCCACGAAGTCCCACCATACGCTCGTTCCGCTAAGGCTCTCGAAACGGGTGTTTGCAAACATACCATGCAATGAGTGTCCAAACTCATGGAGGAAGGTCTCTACCTCTCCAAGTGTGAGTAATGCAGGACGCTCCTCGGTAGGTTTGGAGAGGTTCATCACCACACTGACGTGAGGACGGATATTCTTCATGTTGTCAGGGCCGAAGGGTTTCTTTGTGTCGATACGCTCCTTCCACTGTCCCTGATACTCTGTCATCCAGGCACCGCCCTGCTTTCCCTTACGAGGATGGAAGTCGGCATAGAAGACAGCGAGATAAGAGCCGTCTTTATCGAACACCTCGTAGGCCTTCACATCCGGATGGTATACAGGTATATCCTTATTCTCCTTGAAGGTGATGCCATACAGACGGTTGGCAAGTCCGAACACTCCGTCGATAACCTTAGAGAGTTCGAAATAGGGTCTGAGCATCTCAGCATCGAGATTATATTTTTCAAGCTGCAGCTTATGAGAATAGAACCCGAAGTCCCATGGTTGCATCTTAAAGTCCTTACCCTCTGTCTTCCTGGCAAGTTTCTCTATTGCTTCCACCTCCTTGATGGCTGTAGGTTTATAGGCAGCAATAAGGTCATTGAGCAGTTTATATACACTCCTCACGTTACCTGCCATACGATGCTTAAGCACATAGTCTGCGTAAGTCTTATGCCCCAGCAGCTGTGCCAGTTCACGACGCAGGTTGATAAGACGTTTGCATATCTCAAGGTTATTCTCCGAATTATCGTGGATACACTCCGTATTCTTCGCCATATACATCTGCTTACGCAGCTCTCTCTGGGTAGAATAGGTCATAAATGGTGAATACGAAGGGAAATCGAGGGTGAACATCCAACCTTCCACACCTTGTTCCTTGGCTGCAAGAGCTGCCGCCTCACGCGCTGTGTCAGGCAGTCCGTCGAGCTGAGCCTCATCGGTGATATGGAGCGTGAAGGCCTTGTTTTCCTTCAACAGGTTCTGTGAGAACTGCAAACTTAACATCGATGCCTCCTCAGTAAGCTGACGCAAGCGCTCCTTGCCCTCTTTATCGAGCAAGGCACCACTGCGTACGAATCCATCGTAGCAGTTATCGAGCAGCATCTTCTCCTCAGGAGTGAGTTTGCGATGATGGCGATGAACATACTTTATACGTTCAAAGAGTTTCTCGTTGAGGCGGATATCATTGGCATGTTTCGTCAGGATGGGACTCATCTTCTGAGCCAGAGCATCCATATCATCATTGGTCTCGGCAGAGAGGAGGTTGAAGAATACCGTGCTGACACGACTCAACAGATCATAGTAGTTCTCCCCATCTTTCTCGTCATCAACATTGATGATGGTATTATCGAAGGTCGGTTTCTCGAGATTGTTAACAATCTTGTCGATCTGCTCATTATCACGACGGATGCCCTCCATGAAGGCCTCCTCATAGTCTTCCAGACGGATACGGTTGAATGGCACCGTATCGTGCGGTGTATTATATTTTTCAAAAAATGGGTTCAGTCTTTTCTCTTCACTCATAACATACTGCTTATTCGGCTTGCAAAATTACGGAAAAAATTTGGATAATCGCAAGTATTATACATTAAAAAAGCTAAATACGCCCCTTTTAAGCCATCAGCATGTGCTCCAGAGAGGGTATCTCTATTCGTCCCCGGTGTAGTATCAACAGTCCGTCATACTGCATGGAATTAAGCTCACGGCTGATATTCAGACGACTGTCATTAAGTTCATCAGCCAACTGATTCATAAGGATATAGAACGTCTTTGCACCTGCAGGATAGGTACAGTGGAGAACGAAGAATCGGATAATACGATCTCGAAGTGTCTTCGGGCACTGTCTCCAAGGCTGGCGCGACAATTTCTGAGTCTGAGTGGCAAAGATGTTAAGCAGATTAAGACGAAACACAAGGAAGTCCTCAGACAATCGCCCCACTTCATCCTTGTCGATGGTAATAAAACTGGCATCGGTAAGTGTTATGAATGTCTGAGTATAACGCTGGTTATATCCATATATCGCTTCCGGCTGAAGCACGAAAGGAGCCTGCATCTCCTCCTCTACGGTATAGGAATGGTCGTCGGAACCGTTTATGATACGTATTGTACCACTTATGAGGAGATAAACATGAGTACATGCTGTTCCTTCCTTGACAACAGTCTTTCCCTGAGGCACTTTTATAAAGCCGAAGCGCGTATGGCCGGTCACTAGTTCAAGGTCGTCACGGCTCATACCCTGAAAGAGGGAGAACTGAAGCAGTTTCTCATATATTTGCAACCCACCCTTCATTGTCAGAAGACTATATTATTCTACGATTTTATCTTTCAATGACGGTGAGAACCACACGGCATTATTGCCTTTTTCGTCGCTGTAGATGAAATAGACCATCAGTTCAGGATGTTTTTCAAGAAATTTCTTTGCTTTCTCGAATCCCATGACCATAAATGAGGTGGCATATGCATCAGCTGTGGCACAGTCATCGGCAAGTACTGTTGCAGAGAGCAGACTGTGTTGTACCGGATATCCGGACTTAGGGTCAATGGTATGAGCATATTTCTTTCCGCCCTTGTAATAGAAATTACGGTAGTTACCGCTAGTAGCCATAGCCTTGTCGGTAACATTGAGGATAGTCATAAGCTCACCTTTCTTATCACCCAACGGGTCATCACTGGGTTTAGTCACCCCAATCTTCCAAGGGAGGCGTTGCTCATTGATTCCACTCGTAACAATCTCTCCACCAATCTCAATCATAAAGTTCTTCACCCCCTTGCTCCTCAGAAAGTTTGCTACAACATCTGTACCGAAACCTTTTGCGATGGCGGAACAGTCAAGCATGATACGAGGATCCTGCTTTACCACCTTATTATCTTTCAGGACCACCTTCTTATAACCAATTATCTGAAGAAGGCTATCAATCTGAGTCTTTTCCGGATTAGTACCGTTTTTGAATCCAAATCCCCATGCATTAACGAGCGGAGCCACTGTGATATCAAAGGCACCATCGGTATTCTCCGACACCTCCATAGCCTTATTGAACACACTGACAAACATATCATTCAACTCAACATCCTTATTAATGTTTACAGCCGTAATGATACTTTTTTCATTAAATGGCGACAAAGAATTATCGACCTTCAGCAATTCATCCTTAACACCTTTGGCAAGGTCGGAATCACACTGATATTTCAGACTATAGGTTGTTCCGAAAACAAGTCCGTTATTCTGCTGATAAGGTACAGATTGTTGTTGACGGATAATGAATATAGTGCCTATGATGAGAAGCACCAGAAAAGGTAGTTGCCAGATTAGTTTCTTATTCTTCATATATCGATGATCACATTAAATGTTCCTCCTATAGGTGAACCGCCATCTGTTCCGAAACCAGGTATATACCAGGTTCGTCCGATTCTTCCGTCATCATGTTTCACGCAGTTCTTATATCTCACGCTCCAACCAAGATGGAATGGTCCGTAGATCTTTGCGTCAGCCCCCAACACCACCTCAAACCAGTGATACTTACACGGTTCTCCCTGTACTCCGAAGCCGGTATCCCACTGCCAGACAGGATCCTTAAAATTCTCATGTTCAAGATCCACCTTGTATGAAGTAAAGCCATATCTGAGACCAGCATACAGACGATACGGTCCATGTTTGTCTTTAAGAAGGTTCTTGTCGATACCTATACGGAAATATGGAGCCTTGGTCCTGTATGTGATTCCCGTAACCTCATCTCGATCGTGCTCGGCCTTACCGTATCCTAATTCAAAGATAGGGAACCACTCATCGTGGATATTTATTCGCAGAGCACCCTCATAATGTCCGTAGTCAGAAAGATGCATCATTGCCACTCCCACCAGGTCGAACGAAACGGCAAAACCACGGAAGACGGGGATGGAGTCTTTCTGCAAAGAGAAGAACTTCATCTGTGCCGAAGTATTTGTTGCCGACATCAGCAACAACATACTAATCGTCGATATCCGGATATAAGATGAAATGTATTTGAGTCCTATCATAATTCACTGATCGTTCTTTTATTACAAGTGAGTCAATAAAATTGGTAGTATATCTGACATCCGTCAGATTATGGAAGAAAGACACATTACAGTCAACCGACTCGAAATGAGGAATATCTTCTTTCTTTATCCATACAGTATCTGTGGCATAGACCACTTCTCCCGTCAGGTCTGTATACTCGAATATAAGAATGTCTTCCGGATGTGAATAGCTTATAGGCAAAGAGAATTTACTGATTTTCGTGACTTTGTTTAAGAGGAGTGAATCAGGACCGTCATAGAGCATTGTATCGGTACCGTCACGACGCCTTGAGTATATCGACAGGGCTTCGTCCAATTCCAAATCAGAGCCATCGCTATTACAAATTTTGTAATATGTCCTTACCGTATTCTCCACCGGACAGTCGATGGAAGAACAGGATAACGTGAATAGTGAACAGTTGATAGTAACTAAAATCACTATCATGTACACTAATCCTCTCATCGTTACTATCCTATTTTTTCTTTCCACGTTACTCTAATTATATCTTTTCCTCTATCTGATAGTCATTACGACCTGAAGACGAACGGCTCACAAGGTCAGCCACAAAACCTGTCAGGAACAGCTGGGTTCCGATGATCATCATAGTCAGAGCTATATAAAAATACGGTGAGTCGGTTACCAGTCGCTGGGGAATATGGTTATACAGACACCACAGCTTATCTACTCCGATACAGAAAGCCGCAATGAAACCTATGAAAAACATCATGGTACCAAGGAATCCAAAGACATGCATCGGTTTCTTACCGAAAGTACTCAGGAACCATAGTGTAAGCAGGTCGAGGTAACCATTCACGAAACGATTCAGACCCATAAATTTCGATGATCCGTACTTTCTCGCCTGATGCTGTACCACCTTCTCGCCAATTTTGTCAAAGCCTGCATTCTTAGCAAGATACGGTATATAACGGTGCATCTCGCCATACACCTCGATATTCTTGACCACTGCCTTACGATATGCCTTCAATCCACAGTTGAAATCATGGAGGTTCTTGATGCCACTCACCTTACGGGCTGTAGCATTGAAGAGTTTTGTGGGAATGGTCTTTGATATCGGGTCGTAGCGTTTCTGCTTATATCCACTCACAAGGTCATAGCCGTCTTTCGTAATCATACGATAAAGCTCGGGAATCTCGTCGGGAGAATCCTGAAGGTCAGCATCCATAGTGATTACGACATCACCCTGAGCCTGTTCGAAACCACAATAGAGAGCAGGACTTTTACCATAGTTACGACGGAACTTTATGCCTTTCACCACATCTGGCTGTTTCATATTCAGCTCAGAGATAATATCCCAAGAACGGTCGGTAGAGCCGTCATTAATGAAGATAACCTCATAAGTGAAGTTATTCTCTTTCATCACCCGCTCTATCCACGCATAGAGCTCAGGAATCGATTCATCCTCATTATACAGAGGAATAACAACTGATATATCCATTATTTCAATTTTCTATTCTTGCTTTTGTTCTTTGCTTGACAAGGCTGATGGGCAGTCCCAGTATGAAACCGAGTGAGATATTTATCGTCAGCATGTTTAGCGCATAGTCAATCGGACGGGTTTGGGCCATCTCCTCCAGGCTCTGATCTACCATCTGAGTCATGCCATACTGCTTGAGCATCTGCTGTGCCTCTTCCGACGTTACCATCTTCGAGAACTGGCTCAACAGGAATCCGTTGTCCATAAACGCGAAATAAAGGTATTGCGCTATGGCAAAGAGTACTCCACCATAGAAGAATACGAATATCGTATATGCGTAGCCTCTACGGAAGGATATCAGTCCGTTCAGTCCGTAATCACGGAACTTAGCCAAGCGTTCTCCCACGAAGAACGGGGTATATATCATCAGCATGAGTGCAGCCATTCCCAGCCAGGAGTTAGACACCCCCAAGATATATAATAGGAATGTCACCACCCAGAGAAGTGCAAGTAGTGCACCATCTTGACGGGCAAAGGCCTTAAGTTGTACATATTCTGCCGGAGTCATCATTATTTTCGCTTTTCGGGTGCAAAATTAATTATTTTATTCCACTTATCGGGTGCTTTCGCTCAAAAAATAGTTAAAATCATCAAAAATCTTAATTCTTGATATTATTTTCTCGATAAAAAGTATTACCTTTGCACCCGCTTTTGAGCAAATCGTTCTTTTTATAACATGGACAAGTCCTGTACGGCCAGCTCCCTTTGAATCCCCCAGGGTGGGAACGCAGCAAGGGTATTAGGTCGTAGCGGCGCGATACAGACCGCTTGTCCACCCGCCTCTTTAGCTCAGTTGGCCAGAGCACGTGATTTGTAATCTCGGGGTCGTTGGTTCGAATCCGACAAGAGGCTCGGATAGGCGAAAGCCAATTGAGCCGTAAGGCTCCAAAGAGGGGTTATCACCCCTCTTTTTTTATCCATTCTTCTTATTTATATAGATAACCACACCGATTACTACCAGTGCCACAACAGCTATAATATGTAACCAATCCATAATAACAATATTTGATTTATGGCACAAAAGTAGCAAAAATTCTCCAAACAAAGAACTCAAACATGCATTTTTATTCCAAAGACAACCAAATTTACTCAAAAGGTAGCCGAAATCACACTTTTTTTAAAAAAATGTTTGGCGTTTACAAGATAATATTGTAATTTTGCACAGAATAAATTATAAACTACCCAAAATTCAAATAGAACTATGGATATAAAAACTATTGCCAACTCTTTTGCAGAAGAATACTGTAGTGATGCAATCTATCCTGCACATCTCTTCAAGGCTGTATTACACAAAGAGATTGGACTCGTACATTTCATTGAGTCTGAGCTCGACAAGGACTATTATTATCTTCAGGACTGGGCTGACGTACAAATGCAGCTTGCTCCTCGCAGTGCAAAGCCCATGCGCGACCTAGATTATTCTGACGAGTCGCTTGCAGTAATGGATGAAGCAGATAATTATAGGCTAAAATTCGGTCTCGATGAGACAACAGCCGTTTGCATCCTCGCTTCATTGGTCACTCCTGGTGTAGGATTCTCGTTCGACCAATTGAAGACCCTTCCCCTCACTCCATCTGACATTAGTGCCAAGATGGCAGGAGGTGCGAATGTAGAGGCTCCATTTATGGAAGGCAATGAACTCACAAAGAAGACCCCTTCTGCAAAAGGCAGTCTTGGCAAGTACTGTGTTGACAAGACCGCCGAGGCACGTGCCGGAAAACTTGGCACTGTCATAGGATTTGAGAACGAGCTTGACGTAATATTCGAGATACTTGGACGTAAGACGAAGTCGAACCTGCTTATTACAGGTGAAGCCGGTGTCGGTAAGACATCACTTATCAATGGGTTCCTGAACCTGTTGGCAGAAGACAAGGTGCCAAGTTTCTTGAGCGGTGCTATCGCTTACGAGTTAGATACCGCTGCCTTAGGCAGTGACGCACAATACAAAGGAGAGGTTGAAGACCGCTTCAAGAGTGTAATAAACGAGGTCGAGGCTCTGCCAAATGCAGTACTTATTATTGAGAAGATTGACAAACTCTTCGATAAGCAGGGAGCACTGTTCGGCACATCGACACTACTCAAGAACGAACTGAACAAAGGCCGTCTGCAGCTGTTGTGCACATCCAGCATCGATGGTTTCACTAAGAATATCGAAACCGACAAGGAGATGACATCTGTGCTTGAAAAGATAAGCATTGATGAACCATCTGCAGATGATGCTTTAGCAATACTAAAAGGTGTGATTCCTTCGTTTGAAGAGTATCATGGACTGACCACTGACGAAGATGTGCTCACAGAGTCCATCCGTCTTGCAAAGCGATATCTCACAGAAAAGTCGCTGCCAGCATCAGCAATAGATCTGCTAGACCGCACGATGTCGCATGTCAAGATTGCAAACGACATGACAGAAGACAAGCATACAGAACTGACCAGTGATGACATGAGTGCCGTTGTTGCAAAACTGACAGGCATACCTCTTGGCAAGGTTCAGACCTCAGAGCGCGATCGTCTGTTGGGTGCAGAAGACACTTTGAAGAAACGCGTCGTAGGACAGGATCATGCAGTTAAGAAAGTGCTCGATGCCGTTTACGAATCACGTTCTGGCCTCAACAAGAAGGGACAGCCTATGGGATCCTTCTTCTTCCTTGGCCCTACAGGTACAGGTAAGACTGAGCTCTCCAAGGCTCTGGCAGAGTTCCTGTTTGGCGACGAGAGCTCATTGCTGCGATTCGACATGTCAGAATTCAAGGAGGAACATTCTGTTGCCCTACTCTATGGAGCACCTCCGGGATACGTTGGTTATGAGGAAGGCGGTCTGCTGGTGAATAAGATCAGACAGAATCCATATTCTGTGGTGCTGTTCGATGAGATTGAGAAGGCTCATAAGTCTGTATTCGACCTCTTCCTGCAAATCCTTGATGAAGGTAAGCTCCACGACCGTTTGGGACGTGTAGGTGACTTCTCTAACGCACTCATATTGTTTACCTCAAATATCGGTGCGCAGACAATTGTTGAGAAATTCAATAGCGGTGTCATTCCTGAGAACAATGAACTTATGGATATCATGCAGGGATATTTCAGACCTGAGTTCCTTGCACGTCTAACAGAGATTGTTCCATTCTCACCAATCACCGACAAGACAGTTACAAAGATATTCGATATCCACATGAAGGGTCTACTCAAGCTACTGGCAGAGCAGAACATCACACTGACACTTACACCAGAGGCTCGTCAGGCTATAGCCCTTAGAGGATACAACCAGCAATATGGTGCACGTCCAGTTATTGGTATTATCCGTAAAGAACTGCGCCATCCTATATCAAAGAAGATAATTGCAGGCAAGATCAAACCTGGCGACAATATCGAGGTTGGGCTGGATAAGGACGGAAATCCGGATATTAAAGTAAAAAAGTAACATAATAATATAGTATTAATCTTTTAAAACATTACAACTATGGCAATGAAAGAGAATTTCATTTCGATGGCTCCAGATGAGGAGAGCAGTGCGAAAGTCAGTTTGATCGACCAGAACAAGACTCTGATGATCGACCAGTACACAGCAGACGTAGAGGCTGGTGCCCCTGAGTTTGTTGAGAATATACAAAACATCAACGATGCTTTTGAACACTTTAAGCCAAAAATAGGTGTAACATTTACTGATGAAGAAGGCGGTGCTGTAGAAGAGACTCTTAAGTTTGGTGAGCTCCGTGACTTCGAGGCTAATGGTGGCAAGGGCCGTCTCGTTGAGAACAGTCCGTTCCTCTCTGGGGTAAAGATGAAGATTGAAACCAATCAGAAGATCCGTAAGAGCATTGAACAGAACCGTAAGCTCCGCGACATCCTGAAAGAGGCTGGCAGCCGTGAGGAACTGAAGGAAGTGCTGCAGTCTATGCTCAGCGAACTGGAGGAGGCTAAATAATAAAAACTGGTATGAAAGCGGAAGAACAAATCAGGAATCTGCAAGAGACCATTGAACAGCTGAAGACTGAGAATGATCAGCTTTTAAGCCGTAACATGCAACTCAGTGAGCAGCTCTGTATGTGGTATGAGATGCGACAGCGCGTAAATTGGCTCAAAGCAGAGATGGAACTTGATCGCAGGAACTTGCTTGCTGCTGATTTGACAGACGATGCAGAACTGTTTGCCTCTATCGAGACCCGTCTAGAACAGAACAAGTCAATACTGACGAGTGATTTCACAAGCGTTCAGCTAGCTGAGCTTCTGGGAATATCGCAAGTCCGACTTTCCAAACTCTTCCGCAACACTACCTATAAGTCGGCCGACGACTACCTTGACTTCGTAAGACTGGTAAGAGCTATGCAACTGCTACGAGAGCACCCCGAATACGGAATTGTTGCCGTCAGTGAGGATGCAGGCTTTAAGTCCGTAAGAACATTCCAGCGACACATGCAGGAAGCTGTTGGCATGACTCCAGTGGAGTTCAGAATGATGGTAGAAAAGAACCAATAAAAAACAAAATTTGTATCAGAAAACAAAAAGATAAATATAATCATGGCAGATACAGAGTTACAGAAAGCTCAGGCAACCCAAGAAGCTGGTGCCGAGTTACAGGAAAAAGGTAAAGATGTCAGCAAGCTGCTGTCACAGTTTGGTGGTTTTAATGCTATCCGAGGCTTTATGCCCGATGCAGACAACATGAATCCTGCACGCAAGGCCGCAAAGGATGTGTTCCTCAAGGACAAGCGTTTCAAGGAGAAGAGAGAGAATCTGGCACGTGAGATTTCACGTTGGTTGGAACTGCTCAATCAGGAAGGTGTTGAGGGTGCTACAGGCTATGTAGAAGAGTGTAAGAAAGAAGAGGAGAAATTTACCGGTGTTCTTAAGCAGGGTATCACAGACGCTCTCTATGCAACACAGAACCTGGAGCGCTCATATCGTGAGCTCGACTCATTCTTCAAGACTTGTGGTACAGACAAGGTTAAGAACCTCCGTATCATCAATGTGCTTAAGGAAGATATCGCTGATGCAGACTCTGGTTTCGCTCAGGAAGTAGAGAACATCCTCCGTAACGGTTTCGACCGCCTCAGTCTGAAGGATGCATATAGTCTTGTTTGCGTACCTGGCGGTGTATTCAATGATAAGGTTGACCTCCTGCAGTGGGCTAAGATGGCGTTCAAGTATAAGGTAATGCTGTTGACAGACCACGCTGACGAGTATTCATTCGATGACCTGCAGGCCAACACCGAGGGTTACCGTGACAGCGATCAGGAACTGATGAACGTAGTAATGTGTGCTAACTGGCTAGTAGGTCGTGAAGCTGAGAAGATGTCATCTGACGAGGAAGACGCAAAGGCATTCTATATAGCTCCTTCAGCAGCTCTCTGCGGTAAGCTCTATAATGAGACAGCCAACATGGCCCAAGGTGCAGGCGGTAAGAAGTATGGTACACTCGACGGAGTGAAGGGCGTTAAGAGCGACCTGCTGAAGTCTGAGATCGCAGCACTGATGGATAATCAGGTGGTTCCTATGGTTTACAGCGAGGGACGCGTAATGGCATTCAACAACACCACACTTTACAACGGTGACCTCGATGCAATGAAGGAATATCCTATCGTTCGCGTATTCGACTGGGTTAAGAAGGTACTTATGAACTTTGTTCATGAGGTAGCACTTGAGAACTGGGATCCATACAACAGCCCAAAGAACCTGAAGGCAAAGATCCAGGAGTTCCTCAACCAGTATAAGGGTTATGGCAACCTCTTCCAGAACTATGAGATTGGTGAGCCACGTCAGGATCCTGTTACAAAGCAGATCACATGTGACATCACCCTTACTCCATTCTATGCTGCTAAGAACTTCGTGATTAAGGTAGCTGCCGACAAGAAGGATAAGGAAGCAGCTCTTGCAGGCGCATAAGAAAAGAAACTATAAAGTAAGCACTTAATAGTATTATCAACAATTAAAAACAAACGATTATGGCAAAGACTCCTGTGTCGATGACAATCGACGGTTACAAAGAGCGTGAAGTACTGATGGTAACTTACGAGTTCGATCAGGCAACAGATGTAGAAGGCCAGATGGCCGGTATCCCACGTGGTGGTAAGATCACCGTACGTGTTAAAGCCCTTAATGACGGTACACCCGACCTCCTGGCTTGGATGATAGAGCGCAGCCTACCAAAGAACGGTGAGATCAAGTTCCTTGAAACAAAGACAAACAAGGAGATGAAGTCAATCAAGTTCACCAACGGCTACTGCGTAGATTTCGAGGAGAAGTGGGAGGACAAGATGGGACACTTTGAGGAGATTACTATCACCTGTAAGCAGATTGAGTTCGGTAACGTTAAATACGAAAACGACTGGGCATAAGGTAATCATAAAGTTTAAAGTTCAAAGTTTAAAGTTTAAAGATAATATATTATGGCAGAGAATGTAACACCAGTAGTACTCGCGGTAGACGGATTTGCAGAGCGTGAGGTAATGTTGGTAGACTATAAGTTCGACCAGGCAACAGATAAAGAGGGTCAGATCTCAGGTATCCCCCGTGGTGGTAAGGTAACAATCCGCGTTAAGGCCATGAACGATGGCAACAACGAGCTTATCGCTTGGATGCTCGATCCTACAAGTCCTAAGAACGTATCAGTTAAGTTCGTGAACACTGTTGATGGCGCAGCCATGAAGGAGCTCAAGGGCACTAACTGCTACTGTATCCACTACGTAGAGAAGTGGGAGGATGGCCAGCAGCACTTCGAGGAGATCGAGATTGTATGCCAGAAACTCGAGAATGGTCCTGTTGCTTACGACAATCCTTGGAAATAATATTCCAATTGCTTCAAAATCAATTAATTCGGTCTGGAAAGGCCGGGTGAATTGATTTGCCG
>Ga0256407_10007066_pt1 | contig 17078 bp, 15 predicted proteins | sample RumenRJG_04DNA_FD_193489 | JGI IMG/M metagenome (GOLD analysis project Ga0256407, IMG submission 193489) | Bovine rumen microbial communities from Lethbridge, Alberta, Canada - RJG_04 | ecosystem: Host-associated > Mammals > Digestive system > Stomach > Rumen | place: Canada: Alberta...
AGCAGAAGGAAATGCTGGACAGTAAGCGTATAACTTAGTGTGTCTGATAATCCATTTCCATTCTTCCTATAATGGTTAGTGGCATAGAAAACCATCATAGGGAGGAAAATCATGAATCATCAGGTAACTGCAATCCGCACCGAACAGTGGCGCAGGATTGTTTGTGAATGTATCAACCGCGATCCGAAGCTTTCCAAAAGGCAGTGGTGCCAGGAAAACAAGATCAGGTATCGCAGTTTTATGTACTGGCAGCGTAAGTTCCAACTGGAGGAACTTGAAAAACTGAACAGCAACAAGCCTACGCTTCCTGCACAGCCGGTATCTTCCGATGCCCCGGCTTTTGTCGATATGACAGCTCAGCTGGAAACTCTTCTTACCGAACAGGCATCAGCGGAGCCTCAGCAAGAAAACGGTACCTTTGTCCCGGAGCTGATGATCAGGATCGGATCCTGCCAGGTATATGTAAGCGGCTCCGCCCAGGAAAGTACCCTCGAAAAAGTAATGAGGGTGCTGCGCAATGCTTAGGGACGGCGTCGGATTTTCAAGAGTCATCGTGTGCTGCGGCCGTGTCGATCTCCGGAAGGGGATCCCAGGACTTACGGCCTATGTAAAACTGAATTACGGACTGGACGCACTGGAAAAAGGTACTCTCTTTCTCTTCTGCGGCAGCCGAGCCAACCGGATCAAGGGGATCTTATTCGAGGGAGACGGAATGCTGCTCCTGTCAAAGGTCCTGTATGGAGGGAACAGGTTCCAGTGGCCGCGTTCTCCGGAAGAAGCGAGGGAGATCACTCCGGAGCAGTTCCGGCGCCTTATGGATGGCTTTGCCATAGAAGGAACGATCAAAGAGGTATTCCCTTCCCTGATGGGTCCGGGATCCAAAGACAAAAAGCCAAAGGTACGGACCTGAACAGAGACGACAGTGACAGACTTCCTCCTATTCTGTCAGCAGATACTCCAGGCAAGTGACATTTATATTTTAAATATATCACTTTGTGTATTGACACAGGCTTATTTAAGTGATATAATTAAAATATAAAAATGTAACGATGCCAAGGAGGATCTGTTATGGCTCTTATCAGACAGTATCACAAAGATACCGACACCACTTATGTTTATGAATCGATCAGCTACTGGGACGAGGAGAAAAAACAGTCCCGTTCAAAACGCCGGGTGATCGGGAAGGTCGATCCCGAGACCGGAGAGATCGTCCCTACCGGGAAGCGGGGGCGCAGGCCGAAGGAAGCGCCGGCCGCGTCGGCAGAGGTCCCTGCACAGCTTCCGCAGCTGTATGAGGACAGCCTTAAACGGATAAAGGAGCTTTCCCTCACTGTCGACCGGAAGGATCTTGAGATCGCCGGACTCCGGAAAGAGATCCGCGACCTTAAGGATGCGCTTACTCAGATCGACCGGCACCTGTCCCTGTGCAGGGATGTCTGTGCGGACAGGACAGCACAGTCCTGAGGCGGCCGGGTGAGGGCGGATCTGCAGAAACTGAACAGCAGGCTTGACGCCATGAGCAGAGAGGATCTGATCCTCTCTATTCGTAGTCTCATCGAGGAATGCTCCGAAAAAGATGCCAGGCTGGACATCGCCGGGAGCGCCGCCACTGAGATGAGCCGCCAGTTCCAGCAGGTCAGGGACGAAAATGCCGCCCTGAAAAAAGAGAACCGGGAACTCCTTAAACAGAACCGGGAGCTGACCGAACGGCTGCAGATGCGGTCCAGGGATCTGTTCGGACGTAAGAGCGAGCAGACCTCCGGGATCGTGGATACGATCCTCGACGAAACCCCGCAGGATCCCCTTGCGGAATCAACGCATGAACAGCCGGCAGATGACGCCCGGGATCACACAGAAGCTTCTGCCTATACAAAGGCTCACGGATGCCGGCACGGGCAGAGCAGGAACAGAGGCAGGAAAACCGCCGGAAAACGGGCGGAAGATCTCAGCCGGCTGCCCACGAAGAGCTCCTATGATTTTGACGTTGATTACCTGAACCGTACGTACGGCGAGCATAACTGGCGGATCGCATACTGGAGACGTGAGGATACCATCGAGTCAGCTCATACAGTGCAGTACCATAAGTGCACCTACCGTCCGGTCATCTCCGTCGGACTGGAGCACAGTCTCGTAACCCCGTATCCGTGCAGGAAACTGCTCCCCGGGTCTCTGTCCAGTTCCTCCGTCGTCGCCGAGATGATGTACCAGAAGGTCGTCCAGTGCGTACCCTCCTACAGGATGGAGGCTGATTTCTTCAGGAGCGGCATCCCGATCTCCCGTCAGACGATAACGAACTGGATCAACCGGTTCAGTCTGGAGCTGTTCGCCGTGGTCGCAGAACACCTGGCCGGACTTCTTCTCCTGCGGGACCATAACCAGTGTGATGAGACAACCTATGAAGTCATCTGCGACGGCCGGAAGGCCGGCGCCAAAAGCTTCATGTGGGTCCATACAACGTCAGAACTGGATACGGGAAATCCGATCATAGTGTACTGCTTTGAACTGACGCGGGGAACGGACCATCTTCGGAGTTTTTACGGAGACGCTGGTTACACCGGCGTTATCACCAGTGATGCTTACTGTTCCTATGACACCATGGAAAAGGAATATGAAGACATCCATGGGTCCGGCTGCCTTATGCACGTCAGGAGGCGGTTCCACTATGCGGCAATGCTTGTCCGCATCAAAGGAATGACGCCAGAAGCGTTCCGTGAGCTTCCCGAGATCAAGGCACTTTCCCTGATCGACGAGATCAATGATGCCGAAACGCCTCTGAAAGACCTTCCGGCGCAGGAACGCCTGCAGATCCGCCAGAGTGTTGTTCGTGAAAAAGTGGATGCCTTCTTCGAGTTCATTAAATCACTGGATAAGGGTGAACCGTCCTACAGCGAAAAGCTGCGGGATGCGATCGGGTATTCCCTGAACCAGGAGAGTAAACTGCGCATGTTCCTGGACGATCCCCTGATTCCTGTCGATAACGGATTCTGTGAACGGGCTATTAAACCATTTGCAACATCCAGACGCAACAGTCTGTTCAGTTATTCAATAGCCGGTGCAGAGTCTTCTGCGATCCTGTTCACACTGGTAGAGACGGCAAAGGCGAACCATGCGCATCCTTACTACTATCTGAAATATCTGCTGGAGAAACTGCCGAAACAGAAGGTCACCAGAGACAGATCCTTCCTTGATGACTGTATGCCATGGTCGGAATCCTACCGGCTCTACGAGGAGAAGGAGAAGGAAAAAGCGCTGCAGTTCTTTGCAGACAAAGTTCCGCCGGAAAGGCCAAAAACGCCAAGGAAAAAAGATAAGTGTGCATGAATTTTCCTAATCGATGTCGGAGTTACAAAAAAGGAATTCCTTTTTTGCAATTTCCGCCAAGGCGGAAATCAAAAAGCTGCACTTTGAGTCACCAAACAGTTGACCATAGATGATTCCATTAAATCAGATATGGCCGATCCATTAAAGACACACTAAGTTATACGCTTACGCTCCAACTCTGCATAGTGAATTTCCCTAAACTCACGAGTATAATAATGTTTATACGGTCAAATCATAGAAAGTACTGGGAGATTACCAATGCCTGCTGAGAACTACGTGTATAAAAAGGAAGTCGAAGGGTACCTGCCAAACTATGTCTACTATTGAAAAATGGTTAATAGACAGAGAAGACTTTTTTGATTATCCCTATTCATACTTTCCTGCCCTTTTTCCTACTATTGATGCTTATAATGCAGCTTAAAGTAGTATTCAATGAAAAAACTAGCGGGAATGTATTATTAAGTGCTAAAGACTGATCAAGGGTACATGACAAAATTATCACAGGTCTGAATTATTACTACAATGAAGACCGGATTCCATTGTCACAAAGCGAATACTACATAGAACCGCTAAAGGACTATGCAATAACAATTAGTAGGCACAACTCCCTTTCTGCTGGTAAAAAGAAAGATATTGAAAACTTTTTAAAAGGATGCATTCATTGGTACAACCTAATAAACTTTAATAATGACGAGGATAAATACTTAACAGCATATGTTAATGAAACATCGGGATTTTGGGAGGATTGGCAGAATATTCGTAAAATGGAATTAAACTCCGAAGAGGAAGCCTTGGTTAAGCCGGCGAAAGAACTGCTAACCTTGCATTATGGATTAATAAATAAACATGATTATTATAAAAAGGCGATGATATGACGAGTATTATCGCCTTTACTATTGAGTTTGAGAACTGGTGTAGAATGCACATATGGTAATGGCTTTATATTGGGCAATTTTAGAAGCATTGCAAAAGATGGCATATATCCATTCTATATAATTCAAGTCCTTTTTGCTAAAATGAATACATACTGGGAATACTACACGCTTTTGTGGAGGCAGATCATATGATTCTGAATAAGAAGCAGATGACCGAAGAGGACATCAAGCTTAATTACATCACGCCTGCCATTAATGCCAGCGGATGGAAGAACGGCATTAATATCACCATGGAGACCAAGATCACGGACGGCAAGATCAACATCAAGGGGAACATGGCTTACCGTGAGAAGGCAAAAAAGGCGGATTACCTTCTTTATCTGAATAAATACAACCCGATCGCCGTTGTGGAGGCAAAGGATAATAACCACACTATTTCCTATGGCCTGCAGCAGGCGATGACCTATGCCCAGATGCTGGACCTGCCGTTTGCTTACAGCTCTAACGGCGACGGCTTCTGTGAGCATGACTTCCTGATAGGGACTGAGCGGATGCTTACGATGGAAGAGTTCCCTACGGTGGAAGAACTGGTTGCCCGGTACAAGGGAGAACGCAATGACGGCAAGGGATTAAACGAACAGGAGCAGCTGCTGATCGACCAGCCTTATTACTCGAGCCAGAATACATACCCTCCACGCTATTACCAGAGAAATGCTGTCAACCGCACGCTGGATGTCATCGCAAGGGGACAGGACAGGATACTGCTTGTTATGGCGACAGGGACAGGGAAGACCTACACAGCTTTTCAGATCGTGTACCGGCTTCTCACGAGCGGAGTGAAGCGGAAAGTCCTGTACCTCGCGGACCGCAACAATCTGGTCGACCAGTCGATCCAGCAGGACTTTGCACCGCTTGAGAAGGTTATACACAAGGTCAACTTTGCAAAGGATAAAAAGGATACGATCACAGCGTACCAGGTCTATTTTGCCCTGTACCAGCAGCTGATTGGGGATAACGACCAGGAGCACTACAGCGAGCTTTTTGATCCGGATTTCTTTGACCTGATCATTGTGGACGAGTGCCACAGGGGATCGGCAAAAGAGGACAGCCGGTGGAGAAGGATCCTCGAGTATTTCAGCAGTGCCACGCAGATTGGCATGACAGCAACTCCTAAAGAGACAATGTATGTCTCAAATATCGAGTACTTTGGCAAGCCCGTTTATGAGTACAGCCTCAAGACGGGCATTGAGGACGGATTCCTCGCTCCTTTCCGGGTACTGGGCATGACAATGAACATCAGTGACGGGTGGAGACCATACAAAGGACAGAGGGATTATTACGGAAACGAGATCGAAGATCGCGTCTACGACAACAGGGATTTTGATTACAATATCATCTTAGCCGACCGCATACAGGAAGTAGCGTTTAGGATCACAGAGTACTTGAAGAAATACGGCAGGATGCAGAAGACCATCGTGTTCTGTGCGACTGAGGACGCAGCAGAGCGGATGCGGATGGCTCTTGTGAACCTGAACAAGGATATGGTGAAAAAGAATGCGGATTACGTGGTGCGGATCACGGGAAGCGATGACTATGGGAAGAGTAAGCTGAAATACTTCATTTCCGCTTCCCAGAAGTATCCGGTTATTGCAACAACATCTGAGATGTTGTCTACAGGATCGGATTGTAAGTTGACGAAACTGATCGTTTTGGACAAGAATATAAACTCTATGACGCAGTTTAAGCAGATCATCGGCAGAGGAACCCGAGTCCGTGAGGACCAGGGAAAGCTCAGTTTCACAATAATGGACTTCAGGGGAGTTGCGCGTCTCTTTTCTGATCCTGACTGGGACGGTCCTGTGGAGCAGGTGGAAGGGTACGATCCCACAAAAGACAAACCTATAAAACCAAGACCGGTTGTACCAGGACCGGAGCCAGTCCCGGTGCCCTACGTGGATGCGGAGGGGGCAAGGGTACATCTAATTCATGAGACTATTTCAGTCTACGATACGAATGGAAAACTGCTCAGGCAGGAGAACATCATCGATTATACGAAAAGGAACATCCGGGGTAATTATGCAGATCTTGGTTCCTTCGTGAGAAAGTGGTCGCAGACCGAAAAGAAAGAAGTAATCAGGCAGGAACTGAAGTCACACGGCATTGATCTGGATCAGCTTAAGAAAGACCAGAATATGGAAGACGTTGATGATTTTGATTTCATCACACATGTGGCTTATGACCAGAAACCGCTGACAAGAAGGGAACGCGCTGAGAACGTAAAGAAGCGCGACTTCCTGCATAAGTACAGCGGTGTGGCTAGGCAGGTTATTGAGGCGCTTCTTGAAAAATACGCCAATGACGGCATTACAGAAATTGAGAGGACAGAAGTGCTCAGGCTCGATCCGTTCAAGAGGATGGGAAACCCTGCACGTATCGCTAAACTTTTTGGCGGTAAGGAAGGCTATCTGAAGGCAGTCAAAGAACTGGAAGAGGAAATCTACAGAATAGGATGACAGAATTATGAGTGATTTGGGAAGTTTCGTAAAAAGACTCAGGGACATCATGCGCAACGATGCGGGTATCAACGGTGATGCCCAGCGCATTGAGCAGATCGCATGGATGCTCTTTTTGAAAGTATATGACGCACAGGAGGAGAACTGGGAGTTTGATGAGGAGGACTATGTCTCCATCATCCCGGAGGACTGCCGGTGGAGAAACTGGGCAGTAGATGACGGCAAAGGTACAGCACTGACCGGTGATAAGCTTCTGGAGTTTGTCAACAACACGCTGTTCCCGACTCTCAAAGGACTGGACGTGGATGCTGATACGCCGATCAAGAAGGCTATAGTGAAGTCGACCTTTGAGGATGCTAACCAGTACATGAAAGACGGTGTCCTCCTTCGGCAGGTGATCAATATAATCGACAGCGTTGATTTCGGTGATTATGAGGAGAGCCATGCGTTTGGCGATATTTACGAATCGATCCTGAAAGAGCTTCAGAGCGCTGGCAGCGCAGGCGAGTTCTATACCCCTCGCGCAGTGACGGATTTTATGGCTGAGATGATCAAGCCCAAGATCGGTGAGACAATGGCAGATTTTGCCTGCGGCACGGGCGGATTTCTCGTCAGCTGGATCAAGAGACTGGAGGACCAGGTGGAGACCACAGAGGACTCTGATGCCATGCACAGATCCATTTACGGAATCGAGAAGAAGCAGTTCCCGTACATGCTCTGTGTCACGAATATGCTCCTACACGGTGTTGACGTCCCCCGCGTATACCATGACAATTCTCTGCTTAAGGACGTGCTCGACTATACGGAAAAGGACCAGTTCGATGTAGTCCTTATGAATCCTCCTTACGGCGGTTCTGAAAAGGCAGATGTGAAAGGCCATTTCCCTGCTGACCTTGCTAGCTCAGAAACGGCTGATCTTTTCATGTCTGTGATCATGTACAGGCTTAAGGCAGAAGGTCGAGCAGCAGTGATCCTTCCTGACGGATTCCTTTTTGGCACTGATAATACGAAGGTATCCATTAAGAAGAAGCTGATGAGCGAGTTCAACCTGCATACGATCATCCGTATGCCGAGCAGTGTTTTCTCGCCTTATACATCCATTACCACAAATATTCTGTTCTTTGAGCATGAAGGAACCACAAAGAATGTATGGTTCTATCGTATGGATATGCCAGAGGGCTATAAACACTTCTCGAAGACTAAGCCGATGAAGAGCGAGCACTTTGATTCCGTGCGCGAGTGGTGGGATAACCGTGTCGAGATTAAGGATACAGACACCGAGACTTTCAAAGCGAAGTGTTATACCGCTGCCGAGATTGCGGAAGGCAACTATAATCTTGATCTCTGTGGGTATCCACATGAGGAAGAAGAGATCCTGCCTCCAAAGGAGCTGATCCAACAGTACCAAGAGAAGCGTGCGAGCCTTAATGCTGACATTGACCGGATCCTTGCCAAGATCACCGGTATCCTTGGGATAGAAGAGGATGGTGAGTGATATGATGACAGCGGAGCAATTAAAAGGGGCGATTCTACAGCTTGCTATGCAAGGAAATTTGGTAGAACAGAGAACAAGTGAGAGAGAAGTTGTATTCAAAAAGGGGAAAAGTAAAGAAACAGAAGAACTCGATTTCGAGATTCCTATGACTTGGATAACAGCTCATTTAGAAACAGTTGTAGATTCGGTGGCTTCTAAACAGTACCAGATTAAAGAGTCAGAAGTTAAGCCAGAAGGTGAGTATCGTGTTATAAGCCAATCAAAAGAATACTCAATCGGTTACTGTAATGATAAATCAAAGCTTTATCATCACGAACAACCGGTAATAGTTTTTGGGGATCACACAACCGAGGTTAAGTTTATTGACTTTGATTTTATCGTAGGCGCTGATGGTATCAAAATATTTAATCCCAATATTGATATTATAGAGCCAAGATTTTTGTTTTATCAGTTACAGTTTTATGCCCGTGGGTTAAATAAGGTAGGTGGTTATAGCAGACATTATAAATTCATAAAAAATAAACCAATTGTGATTCCTCCTCTCGCCGAGCAGAAACGCATCGTCGCCAAGATCGAGGAGCTGATGCCCTTCGTAGATCAATATGCGGCTGCCAGCACCAAGCTCAATGCGCTCAACGCTTCGTTCCCGGAAATGATGAAGAAATCGATCCTTCAGGAAGCGGTGCAGGGGAAGCTCGTACCACAGGATTCGAACGATGAACCGGCAAGCTTACTACTGAAGAAAATTGCCGAAGAGAAGAAGAGGCTGATTAAGGAAGGGAAGATAAAGAAACAGAAACCATTACCAGATATTACGGAAGATGAGATTCCTTTCGATATTCCGGAGAGCTGGGAATGGGTGAGGCTCGGTTCGATTCTTAAGCTGTTAACAGATGGAACACATAAAACTCCTCATTATGTAGCAGAAGGAGTCCCGTTTATTTCTGTGAAAGACATGAGTTCTGGTAGTATCTCATTCTCAAATACAAAGTTCATTACAGAAAAAGAAGCCGATGAGCTTAATACGAGATGCAATCCAGAACGTGGAGATGTGCTGCTCTCAAAGGTGGGAACAACAGGAGTACCGGCTCCAGTTGATACGAATATTAAATTCAGTCTGTTTGTTAGTGTTGCTTTATTAAAATTCAACACAGATCTAATTAACCGCGATTATCTAATAAACGTGATAAATTCGCCGTGTGTTCAAAAGCAGTGTGCCGAGAATACGAGAGGCGTTGGAAATAAGAATTGGGTTATGAGGGATATTGCCAATACATTGATCCCCATTGCACCCCTTAGAGAGCAAGAAAGAATTGTAATAGAATTGAAACGGATAATTCCTCAGGTTAGTATTCTTGAGCAGAAAATGGAACGATAATTTGAGTAGTAATTACACCCCAGATTACTACTACTTTTACTACTAAAGACTGCTGTGTTATGCCAAATTATGCCGATTTACGGCAAAATCTGTAACTGTGTCAAAATTGTTACAATACCCCAAAAGCCGATAAAATAGGGATTTTCCCGGCATAGCACGGCACTTCGGAGAGGAAGAAAAGTTGATAAAAGTACTATTCGTGTGCCACGGCAGCTGATTCGGTGTCACGGCGGGACGGCTTTTGTGGGGCAAATCGGGGCAAATCGCGGCAAGCTAAGGAATTTCTACTACGGTTTTACTACGTTCGAGAAAAGTAACCGCAAGATGTTGTATATGCTGTGAATCTGGCTATGGAAGATATATGGAGGAAATTGCGTGAAGAAAAGTGTGCATTTGCTGAATGTAATCTCTTGAAAGTTGCTCGTTTGTTTGCGAGTTTTACACTCATTTTCGTACTTATTTTGGTATAATGAATAAGAATTTGATCTTTTGACGCAGCCAGGGTTCAGGAGGAATGATGATCATGAAAAGAATAATATTAACGACAATGCTGATGGCATTAATGTGCTTCGTAATGTGGGGATGCGGTAAAAGTGAAGCTGTAAAAAATGTGGAAGCATTAATCGATAGCATAGGTGAAGTTACAGTCGACAGTGAGGAGAGTATAAAGAAAGCGGAAGAAGCCTATAACGCTCTTACGGATAAAGAAAAAGAACAAGTTGAAAACAAAGATCAAATGGTTTCTAAAAAAGAAGAACTTGAATCGTGTATAGCAAAGGCAGAAGAAGAGAAAAAACAGAAAGAGGAAGAGAGAAAAAAAGAAGAGAGAAAAGCAAAACTTGCTCCATTCATAGGAACCTGGGTACCACTTTATAAAGACGTATTTAAAGCCTCTTTTGACTTAGCTTGGAGTAATGATTTATGGTCCATTAACTTAGCTATTACCGAGGATAATGGTAATGTGACACCTGGTGAGGATACGATTACCTACGTTTCTTCAGATGAAGGAATAAGCACCTTTAAACTAATTGACGACCAAGGTATAGAGAAATTAGTTAGTCCAACTGGTGCAGGTGTATACGTTCGTAAAGAAGAATATGAAGCCGCCAAAGACCAAATGTTCGTACACGTTATATTAGACGAAGATAATGTCGGCGATTACATTGGAGGAGTAACTGTAATTGGAAAGTTTATTGATGAGTGGGGTGATGAAACTAACTCAGATGCGTATTCATTTACTAGTAAGGCTTATGAAGACGAAGATTTAATAATGCTTAAGTATAAAGATGTTAAGTATGAAGTATTCCTAAAGGGGGAAAAAGATGCAATGACTTCTTTTGAGCCATACCCCATTATGTGGGGATATGGAAATCCGCAACTGGATCATTTCGGAAGAGCTGAAGGCGAAATATGGTATGTTAAGAAGGAATTTGTTTCGGATATCAGTAAATACGAAAATGAGGGAATAATAGGCCGGGTAATTACTTTTACAGATGGCTTTGTTGGAGACTGTGATGCACCAGATACAAGCAATGTGAATATAACTGTCGAAGATATAGAGTTTTAACTTAGGCCTTATCAGTGTCCAGACCACCTATTTATGATTCATTAATAAAAGGAAATAGCTAATTTTGATATAAAGCGGTGATAGCATGAATCATCGCTTTTCCTTTTTGAAGCCGGCTATAAGCAAGATACGCAAATTGTGTGTTTTATTACCATGTGTTTTTACACATGTGTCGCTCGGGTGCTATTTCGGCATTTCGGCGGAACAGCTTATGTGTGGCAAAACAGGGCAAATCACGGCAGACGCAAGGATTTCTACTACGATTCTACTACGTTTGAGAAGAGTGATCACAAGATTCTGCATGAAACGGAGATCCGGTTATGCAGGATATAGGTCACGATAAAAGTGTAAAAGAAAATGTATATTTGCCGTCTTAGCATATTAAGGATTATTGTACGAGAGGTTCTCATTGACTAAACAGTTCAAATTTACTCACTCATCCGAACTTCCTTACCTCCACTCCCTCAATTTCACCCAAGCGGAGGACTACTACTACGACTCATCACGCCATTCGGTCGTGATCAAGAAAGACAACACATGCGTCATTGTGGACTACAATCTTTGTGTGAATAACAATGACGCTGTGTTTGATTACTCCAAATATTGTGAGATGCAGAATGCATTAATGGCCTCCTCGGGGAGGCTTTTTCGATTTTATGCGGAGGAAGGGGAGGATCTGTGCGCGGCGATCGGCAGCTGGCTGGCGATGGAACCGGACGATATTGAGGTCTCGGATAAGGGAGGTGTGTTTGATAAGGTGCATGTGGACAACACACCTCTGGAGAAGACTTTTGAGGATCTGTTTGTTGAGGCCTATGGAAATGATGCGCTCAGTTTTTTGCAGAAGGAGTATTCGCTGTCGCTGAGAAATGGCAGAAATGCTTTTGTGGATTATGTGGTCGAGACGAGTACGGGATCTTATGCGATTGAGGAGAACGGCGTTCATTATCATCATCCGCAGCTGATCGGGCTTGAGGCATATAAGCGGCAGTTGGAGAAGCAGAATACTTTGAGCCTGATGGGATTTAAGACGTTCAGGTTTTCGTTTGAGAATCTTCGGTTCAAGGATCAGGCGATCGACAGTATCAGAACATACCTGGGTCCGAAGAATGCGTTTCGCAATGCGCATTTTATCAAAGGGACGAGGCCGTTTGCGCTGTATACGCATCAGGAGACTTTCCTCCAGGAGATGCGCGAAGCGCGGGAGCGTGGGGGCAACACGTCTTTGGTCGTGGAGCCCACCGGGACCGGAAAATCGCAGATTGCGATAGAAGATATCGACCAGCTTTACAGAGAGGGCAAAATAGAGCGCGTCCTCGTAATGGTGCCTTCCACAAGGATCAAAGCAGACTGGGAGAGCAGGCTTGCGCCTTTCAACGGCAAGCTTGATATCACAATCGAGTTGTACAACCGCTCCTATTTGAGGAGGAACAGTACGGCGGCGGACTATTTTGACTACCTGCTCTTTGATGAGGCTCAGCATGCACAGGCAGCAAACTGCGCCAAAACATTGCAGTACTTCACACCCAAGTATCTGGTGGGGCTGACTGCAACGCCTGAGCGGCTGGACCAGAAGAAGCTGGAGGATATTTTCGGTCACTACAAAACAAATCTGACACTGCGGGAAGCAATCGACAAAGATGTGATCACGAATATCCGCTGCTATCGGCTTCTCTCCAATGTGGATCTGTCCGCGGTCCGCTATAACGGCAAGGACTACAACTATGCGGACCTCGAGAAGACGCTGGTCGTGGAGTCGAGAAATGAGCTGATCGTCCGGACGCTGCAGAAGTACTTCTATCCGAGGGACGGCTTCTTCAAACAGGGAATAGTATTCTGTGTCAATATAAGCCACGCGAAGAAGCTGGAGAAAATGATGACGGCAGCGGGCTTCGCCGCGCGCGCAGTTTATGGCGGAAACAAGCATAACGAGGAGATCTTCGAACAGTACGGAGAGAAGAAGATCCAGTTCCTGCTTTCGTGTCAGCTGATCTCCGAAGGCTGGGACTCGCCGCAGACGGAAGTGGTCGTCATGGCAAGGCCGACACTGTCCAAAGTCCTGTACACGCAGCAGATGGGACGGGGCGTTCGCAAATACCCCGGCAAAGAATGCCTTTATGTCATCGATGTCGTCGACAATTATGAGGGCAAACTGACGCCCATGTGCTTCAACGCCATTATCGGAATACCGCAGTATTCTGATTTCATGGGCGTGAAGAATAATGACCGTGATTATCTGAGCATCCTCGGTCTTCATGAGGCGGAGATAGCGATGCAGGAGATCGATATTTTCACCTTCGAGGAGAAATACAAAGACTATCTGTCTCCGGAACAGGCGGCGAGAGAGTTGTTCATTGGTACGGCTACGTTGATGAACTGGTATCGCAAGGATGCTGGGATTAGTTCGCTTCAGCTGCCAATCGGTTCTAGAATGGTGCCTTATTTTTCGCCATCCGATGTCGAAGCCATCCGGACTTCTCACAATCTCGGGCATCATGACGATTCTACAATATTACATGATTTCGAGGCGTTTATAGACGAAAATACTCTTACCTTCTCTTTTAAACTGATCTTTATGCTCAGTATGCTGCGCTTGGCGGACAAGGAAGGAGAGGTCAATATAGACTCACTGATCGAAGAGTACCGCAGGTTCTATATCGAGCGGCTTGATCGTGGACTGCCGGTCGACCGTCCTAACTGTGCGTATAATCGTGAATTTCTGGATGATTTGGTGAAGGTCAAGCGATCCATTCTGTCGAACCCGTTTGAGAAGTTTGAGCGTAAGCGGTTTGTGTACTACTCCAAGGATCTGAATATTCTGTCGTTCCATCCGGCGCTGTGGGAGCAGATGAGCCAGGAGACGAAGGACGGGATAAGTCGGAAGGAAAAGGAATTTCTGAAAGCATATTATGAGAAACTGGGAGGATTGTAAGAGACGAGAAAACGGACGATGTAGGGCGGGATTTGGTATAATTGAAGGCGGATTCATATTGGGGTAAATCCTCAAAAACTAGATTTGAATAATCGTAATATCGTTTTTGCTAATAGGGGGAAAGGAATACCATATGTCTACATCAAATGAGAGACTGACAGCATTGATAAATGACTATCGTGTTCAATTTGCAAGCAGATGGAATAGGCAGAAATACATTTGGAAAGCTGTTAAAACATTTCATAATTGCTGGGATATAAACGCTCCAGATTTATCTAAGATGATTAGTAATGCCACTGCTGATGCAGACTACCTCATGACAGCGACATTATACTATCCCCGGGATATGATAGTTGGCCTTGCAAAGGAGCATCCAAGTGAAGTTAGAGAAATGTTCCGAATCCTTTTTGATGAAGAGACAGATGTTGTAGTACGAGCTATTAAATTCAGTGATTCAGCAGACAAACTGAGGGCAGGGCATAAAGGTAAGTTCTACAGCAGAAATTATCAGACGATGAATGCTGTAAGTACTTATTTATGGCTCATGTATCCCGAGAAGTATTATTTTTTCAAGTATGCTGTAGGGCAGAAGGTATCATTAGAGACGGGGCTTGAATTTGCGAATAGAAATGATTCAGAAGTTGATAAAATGATTAAAGAATTTGACCTTCTGGACATAATCAGTGCTGCGCTCAGAGAAAACGAGGATATGAGAAAACTACTGGATGAACGGATGGATGTAACCCTCTATCACGATAGTCAGCTGCATTGCATGGCAATGGATTTTGCTTTCTTTATCAGACCTTGTTATGCAAATAGGAAAGTAAAGAATGAAGAATAAGAAGGCTGGTGAAAATCTATGAAACTCTACATACTCTGGCACATCCACGAACTTCATGACGACTACGGCCCGCACGACGAAGAAAAACTAATCGGCATACACTCCACAGAGGAGCACCACAATGGCATCAACTAAAGCATATCTGGATTTCATATTGGATCAGCTTTCCGGGCTTGATGAGATTACCTATCGCGCGATGATGGGGGAATACATTATTTACTATCGGGGCAGGATTGTCGGCGGTGTTTATGATGATCGTTTTCTGGTGAAGCCGACGAAGTCCGCTGCGGCCATGATGCCGGATGCCGAGCGGGAGCTTCCGTATGAAGGCGCAAAGGAAATGCTGCTCGTGGACAATGTGGATGATCGGGAGTTTTTGCAAAAGCTTCTGGAAGCAATGTACAAGGAGCTGCCGGCCCGCAAAGGTCGTAACCGCGGGTAATGGATATGGCAAAAGCAGCAAACATACTGATCATCATATTGGAGCTGCTGGGCTTTCGCGTCAGCATTGGTGATCGGAAGTGGAAGATCTTTGCGTATTATACGCAGATATCGAATCTGATCACCCTGGCTTCGTCGGTTGTGTATGCGATCACGGGAGGGGCGGCGTGGCTGCGGTATACGAGCGCCTGTATGCTGACGATGACTTTTATGGTTACGCTGTTTATTCTGGTGCCTTTTGGCGGCGGGTTCCGAAGGCTGATGCTGTCGGGGAACGGTCTGTATCACCATACGCTGTGTCCGGTGCTGTCGGTGATCTCCTATGTGTTGTGGGAGGGGCATTCGGCGGTGTGGCAGGTTCCGGTGGCGATCACATTTGTGTACGGGATTGTGATGATGTATATGAATTACAGGGAATGTTTTGATGGGCCTTATCCGTTCTTCAGGGTGAATCATCAGAGCAGGATGGCAACGGTGTTGTGGATGGCCGGTCTGACGGGGATGATCACGGTGATCGCGCTTGTTATAAGGTGGTGCTAATTTGGATTTTAGAATGTTGCTGGATACAAAAGAATATGAATTCCTTCGCACCAATCCGCGGCTCGGATCGCGGATCATGCTTCTGGGGGTGAGCGGGAGTTACGGCTATGGGACGAATAGGGAAGGCAGCGATATCGACTTCCGCGGCGTTACGCTGAATCTGCCTTCGGACCTGATCGGTCTGACGTCTTTTGACCAGTATGAGGACGCCGGGACGGACACGGTCATTTACTCATTTAACAAGCTGGTGAGTCTCCTTCTGAACTGCAACCCCAACACAATTGAGATATTGGGGCTGGATAAGGATCAGTATGTAATTAAGAGTGCGGTCGGGCAGGAGCTTCTGGACCACCGTCAGCTGTTCCTGTCCAAAAGGGCAGCGGCTTCCTTCGGGCATTACGCGGACGCACAGCTCAGAAGGCTCCAGAACGCGATCGCAAGGGATACGCTTCCGCAGCCGTCCCGCGAGGAGCATATTCTGAAGTCCGTAAAACATACGCTGGATGACTTCAACCGCAGGCAGCAGGAAGAATATAAGACCGATGCAAAACTGTATATTGACGCGGCTGAGACGGAGGGCCTTGAGACAGAGATTTTTATGGACGCGGACTTCCGGCACTATCCGCTGCGCAGATACACCGACATGATGAATGCGCTTCATACGGTCATCAGGGATTACGACAAGATCGGCAAGCGGAACCATAAAAAGGACGATAATCACCTGAACAAGCACGCCATGCACCTGGTCCGGCTGTTCATGATGGGAATCGATATTTTGGCAGAAGGAGAGATCCGCACGCACAGGCCGGAATCGGATCTGCGGCTGCTTCGGAGTATCCGGAACGGGGATTATATGGAGGGGAGCGTTCTGACGCCGGCCTTTTATGAGATTGTTGCTGATTATGAGCGGCGCTTTCATGAGGCGGAAATCCATAGTCTTCTTCCTGATCAGCCGGACGTGGAGGCTGTCGGAGCTTTTGTCGAGAGTATCAACCGGCGCGTGGTGACTGGGGAGATCGGATGAGAGTATCAACCGGCGCGGTGACTGAGGAGATCGGATGAGAGATATTGGGAAAGAAATTCAGGAAAACCTGGATGCGATCGAGGAAAGGTATAAGGTCAAAATATTGCTGGCCGTCGAATCCGGCAGCCGCGCCTGGGGATTTGCTTCTCCG
>Ga0256407_10007068_pt1 | contig 17077 bp, 16 predicted proteins | sample RumenRJG_04DNA_FD_193489 | JGI IMG/M metagenome (GOLD analysis project Ga0256407, IMG submission 193489) | Bovine rumen microbial communities from Lethbridge, Alberta, Canada - RJG_04 | ecosystem: Host-associated > Mammals > Digestive system > Stomach > Rumen | place: Canada: Alberta...
ACGCTAAACTTGAAGTAACTGCCTTCAGATTTGGAAAATTTACTTACATAACCGATGCAAGTTATATTCCCGAAGAATCTGTTAAAAAAATTTTAGGCACAGAATATCTCGTTGTCAATGCGTTAAGAAAAGAACCGCACCCCTCTCATTTCACCCTTTCACAAGCCTTGGATTTAATAGAAAGAGTAAAACCAAAACAGGCTTTTTTAACACATATAGGTCATACACTCGGACCTTACGACGAGGTACAAAACGCTTTACCTAAGAACGTTACCCTAGCATACGACGGTCTTAAATTAGAAATCTAACATTTTATAAGAAATGGAAATTGCTACACTTATAATTTTAATAATAATAGTCATCGGTGTTTTGCTTTTTGCAATAAGTTTCAAACGCGATTTCAACGAGTTGAGACGTGATACAGCAGAATTGGAAGACGCTTTAAGAGAAGAAATGGAAAGATTACACCGCTATATGGAAACCAAAGAATCTCAAGCAAGAATAGAAAACGGCGCACAATTCAAGCTAATGAGCGAGACCATAGGGCGGAATGTTGATGCTCTGGCACAATCACAAAAGATTCAACTCCAACTTTTTTCAACCCGCCTAAAAGAAATCAGCGAGGAAACACGCTTAAAACTCTCTGAAATTCAAAACATTGTGGACAACAAACTCAAAGAAACCATCGAAACCCGTTTCGACAAATCTTTCAAAATGATTAACGAGAGACTGGAACAAGTTTCTAAAGGATTGGGAGAAATGCACGGCTTGGCTCAAGGCGTAGGCGACTTAAAGAAAGTGCTCTCCAATGTTAAAACAAGAGGAAACATGGGCGAGGTAGAATTAGGAAATATTTTGGAACAGATTTTAAGCCCCGAACAATATATCATAAACGCTTGTGTGGAAGAAGGTTCGCAAAAACGTGTAGAGTTTGCCGTTAAACTCCCTGGCCCCGACCCTAACGGTAAACCCGTATTGCTGCCTATTGACAGTAAATTCCCAATCGAAAACTATCAAAGACTTTTGGAGGCTTACGACAAAAACGAAAACATCGAACACGAAGGACGCCTTTTTGAAAATTCCGTCCGCGGTTTTGCAAAAGAGATTTGCGAAAAATATATCATTCCGCCCGCAACAACGGATTTTGCCATTATGTTCGTTCCCACGGAAGGTCTATACGCCGAAATCCTGCGCAGAACAGGTCTTTTTGAAGCTCTCAGACGGGAATACAAAATCACAGTAACAGGACCGGCTAATTTAGCAGCGTTCCTTTCAAGTTTACAAATGGGTTTTAGAACATTAGCAATCGAAAAACGCAGCAGCGAGGTATGGAAACTATTATCACAAGTGAAAACAGAATTTACTAATTTCGGCGATATTCTTGACAAAACACGCAAAAAACTCTCCGAGGCTGCCAACGTAATAGATTCAGCAGGGGTCAGAAGCCGCGCAATAGAAAGAAGATTAAGAGATGTAGAAAATTATAACATCTTGGAAGAATAATTTTTTCTAAAAAAAATACCTAATTTTAGGTATTGCAAAATCATTTTTCAAGGTTTAATTTTGCACAATTTATATTTAAACTTTGTTTTTTTAATACAAAATGAATCTGAGCGAAGTTGCTATCAACGGAGATGCCGTAATAACAAAAATAACGGGGCGCGGAACTTTCCGCAAAAGAATAATGGAAATGGGGTTCGTAAAAGGTAAACGCATTCATGTAATTAAACAAGCACCGCTTAACGACCCTATTGAATACGAAATCATGGGCTACCGCGTATCTCTTAGAAGAAGCGAAGCCAAAATGATTGAAGTAGTTACAATGGAACACATCAACATGGCGGCATTGGAAAAACCTAATCAAAGCCTTACACTCGAAGATTTAATCAAAAACGAAATCCGCGACCACGGTAATGTCATTAACGTTGCCCTCGTGGGAAACCCTAATTGCGGAAAGACCACTTTTTATAATTATGCCTCAGGAAGTAAAGAACGTGTCGGAAATTACAGCGGCGTTACTGTTGATGCCAAAACCGCAACTTTCAAATACAAAGAATACACCTTTAATATAACTGACCTGCCCGGGACATACTCTCTTACTGCTTATTCGGCTGAAGAAATCTATGTCAGAAAATTCATCACCGAACAAACGCCGGATATTGTCATCAATATGATTGACGCCTCCAACATAGAAAGAAATATGTACCTTACAACGCAACTTATTGACATGGACGTCAAAATCGTTGCCGCCCTCAATATGTACGACGAATTACAGGCAAGAGGCGATGAATTGGATTATCAATCCTTAGGCAGAATGTTAGGCATACCTTTTATACCCGTTGTGAGCAACAAAGGCAAAGGTTTTGGTATGCTTTTCGATTCTATCATAAAAATATTTGAAGATAAATCACTAACTTACAGACATATACATATTAATTACGGTCAAGAAATAGAATCCTCTATCAAAAAGATTCAGGATAAAATCTATCTCCATAACGACAATGCCGTTCTTAATATCATACCCTCAAGATTCATGGCTCTAAAACTCCTTGAAAAGGATGCCGAAATCGAAAAGTTCGTTCTTGAAAATACTATCAGAGGAGAACATGAACACCCCGAAAAAAAAGTTACACACACCGACAACCCTTCCTGCATTTTAGAGCAGGCATCTTGGGAAATAGAACAGCTTGAAGATATTTATAACTCTGACACTGAAACTATTATAGCCGACATAAGATACGGATTCATAGACGGAGCGTTGAAAGAAACTCTCAAAAAAGGTCATACTAACACAAGAAAACTCACCGACAAAATAGATTATATCGTAACACATAAGATTTACGGTTTCCCCGTCTTTTTGGCAGTGATTTTCTTAATGTTTGAAACCACTTTTATATTAGGCGATTATCCCATGCAATGGATAGAAAGCCTTGTTGAAATGATAGGTGATTTAATAAAAGGCTGCATGGAGGACGGTATGCTCAAAGATTTGATCGTAGACGGCATTATCGGCGGAGTAGGCGGCGTAATAGTATTTTTGCCTAACATTGTGATATTGTTTATGTTCATCTCGTTAATGGAAGATTCGGGCTATATGGCAAGGGTCGCCTTTAATATGGACAAAATAATGCACGCCATAGGATTACACGGGAAATCGTTTATACCTTTAATAATGGGTTTTGGTTGCAATGTCCCCGGAGTTATGGCAACCCGCACACTTGAAAACCGCAGCGATAGACTTTTAACAATGATGATAAGTCCTTATATGAGCTGTTCTGCAAGGCTTCCTGTTTATACCGTGATGACAGCGGCATTTTTTTCGACACATCAAGCACTTATAACATCAAGTATTTATGCTTTCGGTATATTAATGGCGGCATTAACAGCAATACTTTTGCGTAAAACTACGTTTAAAAGTCAAGACGCTCCTTTTGTTATGGAATTGCCGCCTTACAGAATACCTACCTTGCGCAGCGTACTCAAACACATGTGGGAAAAAGCGGCTCAATACCTTAAAAAGATGGGTGGAATTATTTTAATAGCCTCTATAATTATCTGGGCGTTAGGATATTTCCCCGTAAACGAAGACATGGACGAGGCTCAGCGTCAAGAGAATAGTTATATCGGTAAAATAGGCAAATTTATAGAGCCTGTTTTGGAGCCGTTAGGTTTTGATTGGAAATTAGGCATTTCGATTTTTACGGGTGTAGCCGCCAAAGAAATCGTTGTTTCAACAATGGGCGTGCTTTATCACTCTGAAAGCGAAAACACCGAATCCTTATCGCAAAGACTTATCAGCGATAAAAGTTCAACACCGCTGACACCATATTCGGCATACGGCTTTATGATTTTCATTTTGATATATTTCCCGTGCGTTGCCACGGCTACGGCTATGATAAAAGAGGCGGGGCAAAAACGTTGGGCAATAATATCAATTGTTTATAGTATTGCAACGGCCTGGTTGTTAGCGTTTTTAATCAACCAAATCGGTAAACTTTTATAATTTTTTACTTCGGATAAAATTTCTCTGAAAGGTACAGAACAATTTCATCCATATTACAGACCATTATACAACAAAATGTAAAAAAAATGACACAAGAGGTTATTACATACATAATTTTAGGACTTGCAATTACTACGGTTATAATCCGTATTATTAAAACCTTAAAGAAAGGCTCTGCTGACTGCGGCTGCGGTCTTGAAAAATACTGCAAAAACAAACACAAAAAAGCAAATGGAGAAAAATGAATTAAGAAAGAAAATAAGGCTTTTGAAAAAGCAATATTCTTTTAATCAACTAAATGAGTTTTCAAGAATTGCGGTTTTAAAAGTTTTGAACTCAAAGGATTGGAAAAATTCAAAATGTGTTCTTTTGTATTATCCCCTACCCGATGAAATAGATGTCAGAGAACTTATTATAAAAGGAAAACTCTCTGGTAAAACGATTTTGTTGCCTAAAGTTACGAAAGAAGATATGGTTCTAAAAGTTTACGAAGATGAAAATTCATTAAAGAAAGGGGCTTTTAACATTTTAGAGCCATCGGGAGAGGATTTTTTTGAGGAGGATTATTATAAAATAGACCTTGCAATAATTCCGGGAATGGCTTTTGACAAGGATTTTAACCGTTTAGGACGGGGGAAAGGCTATTACGACAAGTTTTTAAAAAAGATTCCTCACGCAAAAAAAATCGGAATTTGTTTTCCGTTTCAGTTTTTAGAAGCTCTCCCGATGGAATCCCACGACGAAAAAATGAGCGATGTTGTTTTTTGACAAAAACTTTGAAAAATAGATTTTTATAATTAAATTTGCGCAAAATTATTATTAACTTTAGAACAATGGGAAGAAGAAGATTAATATTTAAAATATTGGGGATTTTTATAATCCTCAATATTTTTTTTCAATATACATTTGCACAATCCAAACACGTTTCGATTTGGAGTATAGGTAATTATATTATTGATTTTAATAAAAAACCTGTAAAACCCGAAGCAAAAGATGACATATTCTGTTCTCACTTATACACTGATTCCGACGGAAAAATTCAATTGATAGAAAAATTTGATATATTATACAACGGAAATAATGAACAAATAGAAGATCTAAATAATATATTTGAAGATCACGACAATACATCATTTTTCGTACCTTCACCTATAGATAATAAAATGGTTTATTTATTTAGAGGTAAACAATATGTACTAATTGATATAATAAAAAAAAAATAGTTGAAAAAGTTCATTCATTAAACGAATTGAATAATGAAAAGAATTTTTTCTTATTTGATCGGATTTTAGTGCATCATTCCAATTGCAACGATATTTGGCTGATATTTTACGACAGTGATATTATATACAAATATCTGATAACAAATTCAGGCGTTGAGTTTAAGGAGATTATTAATATTGACAGAAAAATTAACAATCCCAATAATCACGATATAAAAATACATTTATCAAGCGATTGTAAACATTATACTGCTAATTTTCTATACGACAGTATTGTTTGCTACGGCGATTTTGACAGGCAAACAGGTAATTTTGTAAGGAAAAGTGAACTAATACTTCATGCACGCCAAGAGGTTGCATACACATACATCCTTAATTCCATAATTTCCCGTGATAATAGTAAAATATACTACTTCTGTAAAACAAAAACAAAAGATCTCAGAAATTTAATAGAAGTCATGTCTGTTAATATTATTAACGGTACTCCCGATTACGAAAATATTAATATACTATATTCTAATTATAATAGTAAATCATTATATTTTGTATATAACGATATGTTTTACGGTTACGACGGGAATATATATATAATATATCACGCCATTAATAAAATGTACAAAATAACATCAAAAACTGATAAAGTTGAGGAATTTTTAACTTTTGACTCAGAATACGGACCATGGGCGCAAGACTTTTTGGCTGATTGGTTCTCCCAATATCAATGCGGAGAACAATCACCTTGTCCGGGAATAAAAACACCCCAAATAATTTGCGAATAAAAAAGTTTGAAAAATAGATTTTAATAATTAAATTTGCGCAAAATAATATTTCAAATTCTAATACGAAAATGAACAAACAAATAGCAGTGTTACCTGGCGACGGCATAGGTCCCGAGGTAATTGCTGAAGCGCAAAAAGCACTTCAGGCAATAGAAAAAATCAGAGGTCATAAATTCACATACGTTCCAGTATTGGGCGGAGCAGCAGCGATCGACGCCTGCGGCAATCCGATGCCCGATGAAACGGTTGATATTTGTAAAAAATCTGACGCAGTACTTTTCGGTGCATTCGGTTCTCCTAAATACGACAACGACCCGAACGCAAAAGTTCGTCCCGAACAAGGACTTTTAGCTATCAGAAAACGCCTTGAACTTTTTGCTAATATCCGTCCTATTTATACTTTTCCTGCCCTTATCCACAAATCACCGATAAAAAAAGAAATCGTTGACGGTGCAGATTTCGTTGTAGTAAGGGAACTTACCGGCGGAATGTATTTCGGCATGAAAGGCCGCACGGAAGACGGCAAATCAGCTTTCGATACAAACCTTTATTCGGTTTATGAGATTGAAAGAATTTTGAAATGCGCTTACGAACTTTCTTTGAAACGCAGAAAAAAACTTTTAGTTGTTGATAAGGCAAACGTTTTGGCATCTTCAAGACTATGGAGGGAAACAGCTCAGAGAATCAGTAAAGATTATCCCGAAGTAGAAACTTCATATATGTTTGTAGATAATGCCTCAATGAGAATTGTTACGACACCGAAAGATTTCGACGTTATGGTAACAGAAAACACTTTCGGCGATATTTTAACGGACGAGGCTTCTGTTATCACCGGAAGTATGGGCTTGATGCCGAGTGCGTCAATCGGTGTTTACACATCACTCTTTGAACCTATTCACGGCTCTTATCCTCAAGCTGCAGGCAAAAACATCGCTAACCCGATGGCTGCAATTCTTTCGGCTGCTATGCTTTTGGAAACAGGATTCGGTTTGAAAGAAGAGGCTCAAATCGTTACTGATGCCGTAAACAAAGCTCTCCTTGACGGTATCCGCACAGAAGACATCGCTGAAGGTAAAGCATACGGCACGAAAGAAGTCGGCGATTATATCGAAAAGGCTATTCTTAACACGAAATAAAAACTTTCCCATAACATTACTTTGTTTTTTTATGCGGGCTGACGTTTTTTTCAAAGCGGCAGTCCGTTTTTTTATCATGGAGAATCCATTTTTTTATCTTGTTAAGAAAAATTGTTTGATACATTCAAAAAAAAATTTTTACCTTTGTAGTCTAAAAAAATAGAAATCCGAACGCAGATTGGAAAAATATAGAAAAATCATTGACATTGAAACTATTATAAAGAACAAGAATCCGAAACTTTATAATAGGTTGCCGCATTTTGCGGTTTCCGCATTGGAAAAAATCATTTGTCAAAACAAAATCAACCGCCTTTTGAATTTGTACGGAGGCTTTCACGGCGTTGATTTTATAGATGCAGTATTCAAAGATTTCAATGTAGAAATTCTCTGTCACGGTTTGGAAAACATAAAAAACCAAGGCAAAATGGTTTTTGTAGCCAATCATCCCTTGGGCGGCATTGACGGTTTGGCGGTAATAAGTGCCGTGAGCAAGCATTTCGGCAAGACCAAAGGCATAGTAAACGAGCTTTTGTTGAACATCGAAAACTTAAAAGAGGTTTTTTGCGGTGTTAATGTTTACGGACACAATACGCCGGAGATTTTTGAAAACATTGAAAACTTATATTCTTCAAAAGAGAATATCTGTATTTTTCCTGCGGGTTTGGTTTCAAGAAAGATTGACGGGAAGATTCAGGATTTACAATGGAAAAAGAATTTTATTGAAAAATCCATAAAATACTCTTTGCCCATAGTACCAGTTTTTGTTGATGCGTTAAACAGCAGTTTTTTTTATAATACTGCATTAATCAGAAAGAAAATCGGCATAAAATTCAATTACGAATTGATTTTGTTGCCCTCAGAAGTATTTAAATATCACGACAAACCGATAAATTTGTACTTTGGCACACCCGTTAGGGCTGAGGATTTAGCAAAAGAGAAAACTCCGCAAGATAGAGTAAATCTTGTTAGAGAAAGAACTTACGCTTTGGCCCCAAGCATAAAAAGATAAAACAAGAGAGATGGAAGATATAATTGCACCGATAGAAAAAAGCTTTCTTAAAAAGGAACTTACGGAAGATAAATTTTTACGCCCCACAAATTACGGAGGCAACAAAATTTATGTTTTCGACTCACATAATTCGCCGTACCTTATGCAGGAAGTAGGCAGATTAAGAGAAATTTCATTTAGGGATTCAGGCGGCGGAGTCGGCAAAAAAACTGACATTGACGAGGCTGATACTTGTGAGTTTCCGTATCAGCAGTTGATTGTTTGGAACGAGGAAAACCAAGAAATACTCGGAGGCTACCGTTTCAAAGATTTGAGTTGCAACGTTGAATTCCGTCCAAACGGACAGCCAGAACTCTCGACAGCTGAAATTTTTAAGTTTTCAGACAAGTTTATTAAAGAGTATATGCCCAAAACCATAGAACTTGGCAGGAGTTTCATTCAGCCGAAGTTTCAGAGCAAACAAAACTCAAGGCTTGCCATTTTTGCATTGGACAATCTTTGGGACGGTCTTGGTGCTATTTACCGAGAAAGGGAAGACCATATAAAATATTTTTTCGGAAAAGTTACAATGTATCCTTCTTTCAATCAAGAGGCAAGAGATTATATTTTAGGCTTTTTGGATTTATATTTTAAGGACAAGGAAGGACTTGTTTACACCGAAAATCCTATAAAAAGGATCATAGATTTTGAAATTATCAAAAAGACTTTTTCGGGAGAAAATTTCAAACAGGACTTCAAGATACTCAATCAGTTAGTTCGTTCTTTAGGAGAGAATATTCCGCCGTTGGTAAACGCTTACATGAACCTTTCTTCTACGATGAAAGTTTTCGGAACAGCAGTAAATCCGTATTTTGGCGGCGTTGAAGAAACAGGAATACTTATCAACGTAGAAGATGTTTTCCCCGAAAAGAAAGCAAGGCATTTGGATACTTATTCTAAAATATGAAAAAATTAGACATTTTTTTGCTCAAATCGTATTTCGGACCGTTAATAGCGACATTTTTTATTTCGCTATTTGTGCTCCTTATGCAATTTCTTTGGAAATACATTGACGATTTGGTCGGCAAAGGACTTGAAAGTTCTGTCATAGCAGAGTTTTTGGGATTAGCCTCAATAAGTCTTATACCGATGGCACTGCCGCTTGCAATCTTATTAGCCTCGATTATGACTTTCGGCAATTTGGGCGAAAAATTTGAATTAACGGCAATCAAAGCCTCTGGAATTTCGCTTCAAAGAACAATGACTCCGCTTATAATTCTGACGCTAATTATCAGTATAGGAGCGTTTTTTATTGCTAACGATATAATTCCGTATGCCAATTTGAAATTTAGGGCGTTGATTTACAGTATTCAGTCTCAACGTCCGGAGATGAACATCAAGCCCGGCATTTTCAACAATGACATTCAGAATTTCAGCATCAGGGTCTCGAAGAAGAATCCGAAAACCAACATGATGTATGATTTTATTGTTTACGACCATACCAAAGATAAAGGCTGCAAAAGCGTAACGGTAGCCGATTCGGGTTCGATGACGATGACCGCAGACGGCAGATATATGCTTGTAACGCTTTATAACGGCATCAGTTACGACGAAATGGACAACCGCACCAACGGCACTGAAAAGAAATATCCTTTCCGCAAGGACGTTTTTAAAAAGCAGACGTTTCTTTTCAACCTTTCGGGTTTTGATTTTAACCGCAGCGACGAAAGTCTTTTCAGAAATTCCTATCAGGTTCAGGACATTTTCCGTCTGACAAGGAGTACCGACTCGCTTCAAAACATCTATAACCGCAGAACAGAGGATATGTCAGAAAACCTGACATCACATTATTATCTTAAAAGAGCAACACACCGCGACAAAGAATTTAAGGACAGCATTTTAAGAACCCGTGTTAATAAACCGCGCATTCAGTCTCAAAGCCATGATTTTTTGAATCCTGACGAGCTTTCTGCGGAGGAATATGCTAAACAGGACTCTGCCTACAAGTACGAGGATTCCATCATAAAGTTAAAAATCGCCATTAACAAAGATTCGATGCGCAATTTGGTGTATTCCGTAGATACCAAGGATTTAAAAATACCGGTTGATTTGGATTCCATTTACGCTAACATGAGCGAACAAGACAAGCAAAACGTCATCAACAAAACCAAAGAATATGCAACAGAAGCTCAATCACTTATAACAAGGAACGAAGAGGACTTTATTTCAAGGAAACGTTTAATTGCAAAATTCAGAAACGCATGGCATCAAAAATTTACGTTATCTTTTGCTTGTCTGATATTCTTTTTCATCGGTGCGCCTTTAGGAGCTATTATCAGGAAAGGCGGATTCGGACTTCCGATAGTGGTTTCGGTTCTTGTGTTTTTGATTTATTATATGATTTCGACCGCAGGAATGAAAATGGCAAGAGAAGGCGTTTGGGAGCCTTGGCAAGGAATGTGGTTGAGTTCGTTTATAATATTACCGTTAGGAATTTTCTTAACGTACAAAGCCACTGTTGATGCTCAAATTTTCAACAAAGAGGCTTGGGCAGCATTTTTCAAGAAAATCGGAGGATTTTTCTCGGGTTTAAAACGTTTCTCAGACACTTACGGCAGTCAAAAAGATTATCCCGTAAGAAATTCGCTTCAAGTTTTTGCATACGTTGCGGGCGGCATAGCCTTTGGTCTGTCGTTTTCACCGATGAAAAAAGCCGCAATAGGTTTCGGCATAATAGGATTAATTTTGGCAGGTATAGTAATTATTCTAAACAAGAAATACAAATTCAAGAGCAAATTTGCAATACTTGCCGTGATAATATGTTCCGTATCAATAATTTTGGCGGCAACCTCCATTAAAAAGAAAAAGCAAGCTGTGGAAAAAACCGCTACGGAACAAGTTGAAAAAAATTAACACACACCATTAAAATAGTATGGACAGAATAGAAGATGCAATAAAAGATTTTGCGCAAGGCAAAATTATCATTGTTGTAGATGATGAAGACCGTGAAAACGAAGGCGATTTTATCACGGCAGCAGAAACTATCACTCAAGAGAAAATTAATTTTATGCTTCAAAACGGGCGCGGTGTTTTGTGCGCTCCTATTACGATAAGCCGTGCAAAAGAGTTGAAACTTCCGGCACAAGTAGAAGACAATACGTCAATACTCGGAACGCCATTTACCGTTACGGTCGATAAAATAGAAGGCTGCACAACAGGCGTTTCTGTTCATGACAGAACGGCTACGATTAAGGCATTAGCCGACAAAGACTCCGTGCCTGAAAGTTTTGCAAGACCGGGACACATCAATCCGCTTTATGCACAAGACAAAGGCGTTCTAAAACGCGCCGGACATACTGAAGCAGCCGTTGATTTTGCACGTCTGGCAGGACTTTCACCCGTTGCGGCATTAATTGAAATACTCAATCCAGACGGTACAATGGCAAGACTTCCTCAATTGGAAGAGGTAGCAAAAAAATTCGACATGAAAATAGTTTCAATAGCGGATTTAATAGCGTACCGTTTGAAGACTGAAACAACCGTAGAGCGCAGTCCCGAGGTTATGATGCCGACAAAATACGGTGATTTCAAAATGACGGTTTTCCGTCAGCTTAACAACGGTTTGGAACATTCGGCATTGGTAAAAGGCACATGGGAGGAGGACGAACCCGTTTTGGTAAGAGTTCATTCGTCATGTGCAACGGGAGATATTTTCGGCAGTTTCCGCTGCGACTGCGGAGATCAACTTCACAAAGCAATGGAAGAAATCAACAAAGCCGGAAAAGGCGTTTTGCTTTATATGAATCAAGAAGGCAGAGGCATAGGACTTTTCAACAAAATCAAAGCCTACAAACTTCAAGAAGAAGGTTTTGATACCGTTGATGCTAACATTCACCTCGGTTTTGACCCCGATGAAAGAGATTACGGTGTCGGTGCTGAAATTTTAAGAAAATTGGGCGTAAAGAAAATACGTCTTTTAACAAACAACCCTGTTAAACGTGTCGGCTTGGAGGCTTTCGGTTTGGAAATCGTAGAAAACGTTCCGATTGAATTTCCTACAAATCAATACAATAAACGTTATATGCTGACAAAACGCGACCGCATGGGACATCTTTTGCATATCAACAAATAAATCTTTGTTTTATAATCAAAAGAAATGCTTTAATGGTCATCTTGGTTTTAAAAATCTGCTTTTGCTTGTCGTTAAAATCAAGCAAAGTGGATTTTCCCCCGAGATGAAGAACTTGGGCAAAAGGACAAATTCCCGTTTCATAACCTTTGTTTCGAGCATAATCAGCCAAAAGGAATTCCTCACCGTAAAGAAAAGTCAGGGGCAAAAACACAAAACTCTCATTTTCAATCCATTTTTTAGTAAAAATAACGCATGAACCGTGCAAAACACAGTTTTCATAAATTTGCGGCAAAAAATCCGTTTTCTTATATGAACAACTTGATTTAGAATAAGTTTTCAGAATTTTCTTTTCAAACAAACCGATTTTCAAAAACATTAAACGGAAACTGTCAATAACCACTTGTTTAAAAAGTCTAAAAGAAGAAAACGATTCTTTCAACAAAGGATTTTGATGCTTATTTTCCGGCGTTAAAATGTCAGGACCGATAACAGCAAAATGATGTTTAGAATAAAAATCTGAAATTATGCTCTCGAAATTTTCATCGTTAATAAAAACATCATTATTCATAACCACCACAAAATCAGCGTCATAATTACTTTTAACGAAACTATAACCTGAATTGTTACCTTTTGCAAAACCGAGATTTTGATTATTCTGAATAATATGAAAATTTTCAAAACCATTGTAAAGTGTACTCAAAACCTCAAAACTGCCGTCATTGCTAAAATTATCAACGACAACGATTTTGCTTTCCGGAAAAAGTTTCAAAAGCTTTTCCACGCATTGTTTTGTAATTTCCAAAGTGCGGTAATGAAGAATTACGTAAGCGAACATGATTTTAAGTAACGATTTAGTTTCCAATAATTTATAACACGTCTAAAAAGCGAACAATCGTATGCTTTCTTAAAAGAATGTAGAATTTTTTCGTTTATTGACAAATCTGATGAAAAATTAAAATCCGTAACGTTTTCAAAAATTTCAGTATCGTATTTCTCTGTTGAACCGACATTTGTCCCCGAACCGTCAGCACCGTTGTTGATAACAAAAGATTTCTTTGGATAAATTGTCGGCATTCCCGCCTTAAAGCCTGAATAACAGAATCTTATAGACCAAGAATTAATTATTCCGAGTTGTTGTTTCAAGAGCATCATCGTTAAATCCGAACCCGAAGCATTAAAGCTTTCACGCTGATTTTTATCACGGATAAATTCCTTAAAATCAGAGACTTCAAAATCAACCTTCTGCCAACGATCCTTCCATGTTGCCCACCCCCAAGAGCAGTTTCTTAATATCGGGAAAGTTGTAAATTCGTAATTTTCAGGAAGTTCAACATTAGGCGTATAACCGGCAACAGAAAAAACATTTTTGTCTTTATAAAAATTCAACGCCGAATTCATATAATTCAAAAAATTCTGCGTCACGATTAAATCCTCTTCCAAAACTATCACGGAAGAATATTCCGAAAAAACCTCGTTGAGCCCGCTGATAATATTTTTCGCAAGACCGAAATTTTCAGGGCGGAAAACGTTTTTCACGGATTTAAACCCCGAAATTCTATTTGAAAAATCTTTTATTTTTTCGATATTAACCATTTGACTCTCAGATTTTTTACCATCACAAAAAAGTATCAAATCCGTTTGAGAAGCCTCCTTGTTCAAAAGAAGACTTTTCACGAGTTTTTCCAAATGTTCCGGCCTTTGAAAGGCAAAGATTACAACGGGTGCAAACATTTTTTTCTAAAAAAATTTTCAGTGCAAAGTTAAAAAAAATATTGCGCTATTTGCACGAATTTTGTTATTTTTACCGCGGATTATGCTGAAAAAAATTTTAGACATATACAACGAGTTTTTAATCCTAATTTTCAAGTTGAAAATCTCTTGTGTAGATTATGAAAAATTTACAAAGGGGAATAATTTTGAAAATTTATCAACAGAAGAAAAACGGAAAAAATGCAAAAAAATCATTAACTTTTGCACTTTTGTTTCCGTCGTACTTACTTTTTTGGCAACTTTGCCGCTACAAGTATATATTTCGATAACGTTAGCAGTTTTGGACTTTTTACAATTTCAGATTTTCTTAAATATTGTACAACAGAAAGTTATGTACATTTATCAAGAAAAAGATTTAAGGACAAACCAAACAATAGAAAAAACTAACGGGAAATTTTTGTTATGGCTTCAGACCGAGGCAATGTTTGATTTGAACGGCAGCGTCAAAAACAAACTCAAAACGGCAGGCAGTTTTATTATCAGAAAATCCATAAGTCTGATTTTCACGAAATCGCCTTTCAGACTTGCCGTTATGACTTTTATCCGTCAATTCCTAAAATGGGTCGGCGTAGTGGCAACTCACGAACTCGTAATAAATTCGCTTGATATTCTCGTAACGGTAATTTGCGCTATGATAGCCGCTTTGGTTTCGCTTTGGCAGTTTTACCCGATGAGCAAAACATTTCTAAAAAATATCAACAAAAACGGAATCAAATATTACAGAGAAATATTTTTTAAGAAAACCGTTTTATAAAAAATTAACTTTTAAAATCCGCTAAAAATCACTACTTTTAAAAAACTAAAAACAAAAACTATATGGATAAAAAACTTTTGGACATATACTGCATCAACACCGATGTTACCAAACAGTATCCCGTTGGTACAGTGTTGAAAGATATTGCAGAGGATCAGAATATTACGCTCGACAAACCCTTAATCGGAGCCTTTGTTAACAACAAAATCAAAGAACTTGATTATTCGATTTTCAAACCCAAAGTCATAAAATTTTTTGACATCGAATCTGCTGAAGGTCAAAAAATGTATCAGCGTTCTTTGTGCTTTTTGTTGGTAAAAGCTTTTCATGACATAGCTCCTACGCTCAAAGTCATCATTGATCATAGTATCAGCAAAGGCTTCTACTGCGAAATTTCCGATCAAGATGGACACGAGGTAAAACCCGATGAAGAATTAGTAGCAAAGGTAAAAGCCCGTATGATTCAACTCGTTAAAGTAGACCTGCCGATTGAAAGAAAAGAAATCCTATCAACCAAAGCCGCTGAAATTTTCAAAGCCCAAGGCATGGAAGAAAGGGTGAAACTTTTTGAGGACAGAGGCAGATTTTTCTCGTCAGTTTATTCGATTGACGGTTTTCAAGATTATTATACCTCGTATCTTGTTCCTTCGACTAAATATCTGAGTGTCTTTGATTTAATACCATATTATGACGGATTGCTGTTAAGATTTCCCACAAATTTCAAGACCATGGAAATTCTTCCGCTTGAAAAACAGGACAAACTTTTTGAAGTTTTCCGCGAATACAAATCTTGGGGCAAACTTTTGGGAATCTCCACCGTCAATACCCTTAACAAAGCCGTTAAAGAGGGTTATTCCGGCGAAATCATAAAAGTAGCCGAGGCATTGCACGAGAAAAAAATCGCTCAAATCGCCGATTTAATCAAACAAAAAGGCAATGTAAAACTGGTTTTAATCGCCGGTCCTTCGTCTTCGGGCAAAACCACGACCTCAAAACGTTTGTGCATTCAGTTAAGGGTTGCGGGATTGAAACCTGTTCAAATATCTTTGGATAATTATTTCGTTAATAGAGAAAATACGCCGAGGGACGAAAAAGGCGAATACGATTTTGAAGCTCTCGAAGCCGTTGATTATAAACAATTTAACGAAGACATTTTGGCGATGATGAACGGAGAAACCGTTAAAATGCCGACATATAATTTTCAGACGGGAAAACGCGAATACAAAGGTGAAACGATGACGGCAGACGAAAAAACTGTTTTCGTCGTTGAAGGTATTCATGGTCTAAATCCGACATTGAGTCAGATGATTCCCGCTGACAAAAAATTCAAAATCTATGTTTCGGCTTTAACGCCTATCGGAATCGACTCTCACAACCGTATTCCGACCACCGACAACAGACTTTTAAGGCGTATAATTAGGGATTTCCGTTACAGACATTATTCGGCTGAGGACACGATAAAACGTTGGCCGAGCGTAAGACGTGGCGAAAACAAAAACATTTTCCCGTTTCAGGAAGAGGCTGACGTTATGTTCAACTCCGCACTGCCGTATGAGTTAGGCGTTATAAAGGTTTATGCAGAACCCTTGTTGCAAAATGTTTCGGAGCGTGCGCCTGAATACGCTGAAGCACAAAGACTTATAAAATTTTTATCATATTTCAAAGAATTTCCCGACAACGAAATTCCCCCGACGTCAATTTTAAGGGAATTTTTAACGGGTAGTTCGTTCCATTATTAAAAAAACTTTTTAAAACAATCAGATGAAAAAAAAGAAACATAACGAAAAGGAAGAAGCATTTCCTTTTGCCGGAAAATTAATCGTTTCAGAAAACGGTTACGGCTTTGTAAATTTTAACGGAGCTGCGATTTTCATTCCGGCTAAATTATTGGCAGAAAGCGGAATAAAAGATAATGCCACCGTAAAAGGCGAATTTGTCAGCGCATTTGACAAAGCCAAAAACCAAGACGGTTTTAAGGCGGTAAGCATAACAGAAATTTAATTTTTTTTGTTCTTTAAGCGGCGGGGTTTACTATCGAAAATAACGGTAGCTCCGCCGCTTGCCGTTAATTTGAAATTCAAAGAGTTAATACCGCTTAAATCCTCAATCTCCTTAATCATAACTTCTGATTTCGGAGCATCTTCAAAAATTTTAGCGGTGTATCTTTCCTTTTCGCCCAAAAAATCAAGAGGCAATTCAAAATCACGGTTAAAAGCTGTTGCAACGGCAAAATACCATTTTTCACCGCTGCGTCTTGCAATAGCGAAATAATTTGCTGGTTGGGCGTCAATA
>Ga0256407_10007069_pt1 | contig 17075 bp, 15 predicted proteins | sample RumenRJG_04DNA_FD_193489 | JGI IMG/M metagenome (GOLD analysis project Ga0256407, IMG submission 193489) | Bovine rumen microbial communities from Lethbridge, Alberta, Canada - RJG_04 | ecosystem: Host-associated > Mammals > Digestive system > Stomach > Rumen | place: Canada: Alberta...
AATGAATTGGCGTATTTAAGTACACTTTCTTTATAAAACACCTATCTTTAAAAGCTAGAAAGTGCTATTTTAGCGCATAGAAAAGGGGCTTCGCCCTGATGATTTAATCATCTAAAGCGACAGCCCCTTTTTTATTTGCCTTTTTCAATCAGCCTTCGATACATAGAAGGTGATACCCTCATTCTTCCACCCTGCCACAACGAGAATTGATGCCTCATCCTGACTCGTTGTGAAATGATGGTCGGCGCTATTGGGATTGTAGTAACGGAATACGGGAGTATTGTCGCTGGTCTTTTTGGTTCCGACTCCATACCAGCAGATGCCTTCATCTATCCAGCCAAGGCCTGTAAGAAAGCCCTTCTCTGAAGCACTTGCCGTGAAAAGATGCTCACCGCTGTTTGGATCGTAAAGCCTGTATACCGCAAGATCTTCAGACCCGTACATATTTGCCTTGAAGGATATCCCTTCATATCTCCAGCCATGGTCTATAAGAAAATTGATCTCATCCCAGTTTGTGGAAAGATGATGACGCCCGTTGTTTGGATTATATACACGCATCACATCCGCTTCACCGCCGAGCCTCGATTTGTCAGTCACTATGACATATTCGGAAGCATGATCCAGCAAAAAATCTACATTTCCCTTTTCATCAATATATCCACAGGTTTCGAATTCAAGTGCTCCTGTAGCAGGGTTGTAGTAATAGAGATTTGCTACCATCCCGTAAAGACGGCTTCTGCTCCGGCTTGTGACGGCCTCTCCCAATGCCTTTGCGACATTGAAGGATAAGGTCGCTTCAAAGCCCAGCTTACCATCATATTCTATCGATATCCTGACAGGATATTTTGAGTCCTTTGTCAGGACCTTCCTGATGGCTTCTGCGGGAATATCCGCTCCGGTGGTGCCCCCATATATGACGCCAAGGTCAGTATCATTTGGCTCATCAATAATGTCAACATCCCGGCCGTCTATGGTCCATACAACCCCACTTCCGTAGAGTAAACGGACACTTATATTTTCTCCTCTTATTGCTTCCAGAAGTTCCTTCACAATGACGGTGGAGCCGTTCATGTCGATCTCTACAACCGGTTTTTCGACTTGATTACCATCTTCGCCATAGCTTTCATCCAGTATCGATCCAACCTCTGAAACGACAGCATCCCAGCCCTTGATCTCTCCGTCTTCGGAAGCAATTGTCGGAGTTCCGATACCGCCGCTTTCGCCGGAGCTCCTCAAAATCGTAAGGGTACCCATTACATATTTTATTTCATTATAATTTGAAGAGGGGACCATAAAGCCTTCGATGGCTATATCATAGCTTCCGGGCTCAGATGTGTCAGGAGTGACTGCAGTCCCGTTCTTCCGGTAGCTCATATAGGCTTCGCCCCTCAGGACATCATTTCCAACAAGACCTTCCACGGAATAATCCCCGTCCCTTGCGAGGTCAGAGAGCACCGGTGCCCTTTCGCCCTGGTGTATGGTCTTGTCAGGAGCCGTGACAATAATATCAGCCTTTTCAACTGTAAGCACGAATGAGGTTGAGGCTTCGGCATATGTTTCCGTTGCGGCAGCTGTCGCAGTGATCGTGGTGGTTCCTGCATTTTTTATGGTAACTGTACCTGTTTTTTCTGAAATCGTCGCCACAGATGTGTCAGAGCTTTTGTAGGTAATGGCTCCGTCTCCTATGGAAAGGGTGGCAGATCCGTCAAAGTCAGGGTCCCCGTAGGTCTTTGTCCGATCCTCTGCATAATCCGTGTAAAAGACCTGAAGCTCCTTGTCAGAAGACTTTATAGTAAAATGCCTGGTTGCTATATTATTAAAATTGCCGATCCCTGAAACTATCACCAAAGCTGAGCTTCCGACTTCTGTATTGTTGTCGTATGTCACATTATAGTCAGTCCCCTTCTTTAGAGTCTTTCCTTTGAAGGTGACTACGGGATCGGGCTCGATCGCAGAACCTGTATATTGCTGCTCGGTAATGGCGGCTATAGTGGCGTTCGCGATAGAGGCGGGGGTTATTGTAAAGTTTTTCCCGACAGATGTTCCGGTTCCGGCAAAATTACCTTTTCCTGTAACTGTCAAACGGCCGGTCCCGGCATCAACATTGCTTCTGTAGGACAGGACATAGTCAGTATCCTTCAAAAGAGTCTTTCCATTGAAGGTCACTGCAGGCTCCGGTTTTATCTCGTTTCCTGTGTATATCTGATCATCTATAGCTCCTATCATGCTTTCATTGATGGTGGCGGGGGTTATTTTGATAGTGTCTGTGGCAGTTGTGACCTCATAATCCTGATCTGCTGCAAGGTATGCAACGACAGTATATTCTCCTGTATCTACGACGGAAGTAACCGGGGTGCCTGACACCGAACTTCCTTTGTAGAAGCTGAAGGTCGGGTTCCTTTTTGATGTGACTGAGACGGCAGCTTTGATCTCACTGCTTAAGTCAGAGCCGGTATAGACATATGAGGTCTTGGTAAAGCTGATGGTATCAGAAGATTTGTTGGACGTCTGCGACTCTCCGTTCTGCTCCCCCTCTGCTGCCAGGGCCCGCATCCCCATTGACAATGCCAGTGAGGAAAAGCAAAACAGAACTGAAAGAAGTAATGCTGCCCATTTTTTCATAGTCCCTTTTTTCATAAAAACCCCCGTGAATTTATTTTTTTAATACCAAAAGCCGATCCAGTATCTGATCCGCGCAGGCAAGCTTTGACATCAATGGAAGCTCTTTGACTTCATCCTTTGTGATCAGCGTGAGCACATTCGTATCCACTGAAAAGCCGGCGCCCTGCTGCTTCACTGAATTTGCGCAGATCATATCAAGCGATTTTTTCAAAAGCTTTTCCTTCGCGTTTTCGATAAGAGCCTCTGTCTCCATTGAAAAACCTATGAGTATTATATCACCTTTGTTCTTTGAAAGTTCAAGAAGTATATCCTTTGTACGGGTAAGAGGGATCGACATGTCGTCATCACTCTTGTGGAGCTTTTCATCAGCGACATTTTCCGGTCTATAATCTGCGACTGCAGCGGACATTATGACGGCAAAGGCGTCTTTTGCCTCCGAAGTCACTGCCTCATACATATCCTGCGCGCTTCGGACCGGGATCACCTTTTTGATGAGGGGAGACGGGGTCAAAGAAACCGGGCCGCTTACAAGAGTGACATCAGCCCCGCGCCGCGCGGCACACTCTGCGATCGCATAACCCATCTTCCCGCTGGAGCGGTTCGTGATGAAGCGGACGGGGTCTATGTCTTCAGCCGTAGGACCCGCGGAGATCACAATCTTTTTTCCCGAAAGATCCTGACGAGACACTGCGGCCTCGATATGGAAAAGGAGCTCGGAGGGTTCCGCCATCCGGCCTTTTCCGACAGTCCCGCAGGCAAGGGGGCCGGAAGAAGGTTCTATTATCTTGATCCCGCGGGATCTGAGCTTTTCAAGGTTTTCCTGCGTCGCGGGATTTTCATACATATTGGTATTCATCGCGGGAGCGATGAGGATGGGGGTGTCGCGGCGGACTGCAAGAAATGAAGTCGTGAGCATATCGTCTGCAATGCCGCAGGCAAATTTCGCGATGACATCAGCGCTTGCGGGCGCGACCACAAAGGCGTCGGTCCATCCCGCAAGGTCCACATGCTCGACACCCGAGGCATTGTCGGGGGAGAAGGTGTCATATAACACCCTTTGATGGGTCAGCCCCTCAAAGGTTGCCTCCCCTACGAGTTTTAAGGCATTCCTCGTCTCTATAACGCGCACAAGCGCGCCTGCCTTCACAAGCGCGCTTGAAAGCATGGCCGCCTTGTACGCGGCGATCGATCCTGTCACTCCGAGTACGATATGCTTTTCAAACAAAGGGGAAACGTCCTTTTTTTTCAGGGCTTCATCCATTATCTTTCCTCCGGATTTTAGGTATTGGCTCCTCCTCAGGCAATGGCGGTCTTTCTAACCTTCGAAAGGGAGGCGCCGACAATCACTGTGATAAGGGCTGCCACTATCGCTTCCATCACGCCGTTGAATGTGATGATGCCAAGGATCACTGATATCAGGGCATCGGGATCCACATTAAGGGCTACAGCGTAAGGCTCCCTGTAGAATAAGTAGATCAGGGGCATTACGAGAAGCGTATTTGTCATCGCGCCCGTAAGTCCTGCGTAGAGATAGGGCAGGCTCTTGAGCTGTGATTTTCTTGATACAAGAGTGATCACGATAAAGGCTGCTGCACCCACTGCCGCGCCGATCACATAGGATACGGCTGTTTCTGCCCCTGCCCTCCTCGCATAAGAAGAGATCCCGAAGAAGAGTATCACGCCCATTATCCCTGAAAATAAGGTGTCAAGGCCGACTCTGTGATCTCCCTTCGACATCGCAAGGAAGCCCTTGTAAACAAAGTAAGGAACGACGCCCACAAGGATCCTCGGAACGAAGCAGATGATGGTCGAAAACAATATCCCGATCGGTCCGATCTGCTGTGCTGCAAGGACGGGTGAAAATACAAAGGCCGAGAGCGTCGCGGGCATGAAGGTGTTCTTTAAGAACGAGGTGAGTCCGAAAATGAATCCGAGGAAGGCACCGCTCTTCGGGCCAAGGTAGATCGCGCCAAGGATCACGGGGATGTGGATGATCGTTGCGTTGATGACCCCGAGCGGGATATAGCCTATCGGGGTAAATGACATGAGTACGATGATCGCTGCAAAAAATGCAGTCAGCGCCAGTGCGGTAGTATTGCTCCTACTGCCATTTTGATTGTTTTTCATTTTGAGTCTCCTTCCTAATACTAAGATAGAAGCTGTTTGTTTCGGACAAGGGAAACGTCCCCTTGTCCGGATCCATATTACATATCGGTCAATGACCTCTGTTGCAGTAGGTCTTGACCAAAAAAACATTATACTCCTAATCCTCCTCCTGCACAATCTCCCGTCCGCAGTACTCCGTACCGTTGTCCTCGTCTGCGACTACGAAGACGCCGTCACAGTCAAGGCCTTGAACGTGGCGGGCATAGAGCCCGGGGATGAGATGAGGATAACGTCCGCGGAAGGACGGCTGCTCGTCAAAAAGCCCGCCCTCCTGGGTTCCCTGCTTTTCAAAATGTATCTCGATATTTCGCATGACAACATCCTCGATCGGGCTTTCTATCTCGCCCGCGAGGAAGACGCAGCTTTCGCAGTCGATCCTGATATTTGTAAATGTAAGCCGTCTGATAGTGCCTGTGGGGCGATCCGTCTCGACCGGGATCTCCTTTTTCTTTTCAGGTTCTGCGTCCTTCAATATCCATTTGCTGTCGCTTCCGGTCCGAAACTGTCTGGGAGTCGCACTTACGAATATAGGCTCGCCCTTCCCCCACCAGCCGGGCTGGCCGGGCAGGTCGTAGCAGTCAGCATAACGGCGGACAGAGCCGGCGATATCATGGATAATTATCTTTTCTATGAGGCCGCCATCCCTCATCCATATCCCGACAGCGCGGGAAGCGTCACGGACTATGCAGTTTCCAAATGTGATATTTCTGATGGGACCGAAGGTCTCCGTGCCGATCTTCAATGCCGAGCACCTCGTATGAAGGATGCAGTCGCTTACCGTGATATTCTCACACGCCCCGTATTTCTTTGCCATTGGAGCCGTGGACTTGATAACGATGGCGTCATCCGCAGTCCAGATGTTGCAGCCCCTGATCACCACATTCTTGCAGCAGTCGGGGTCGATGCCGTCATTGTTTACGCCGCGGTCGTCATTTTTGATGGAGATATCTCTGATATTGACATCGACGCAGCCTGCCATGTGAAAGGTCCAAAACGCGGAGTCCTTGAGTGTGATGTCTGAAACACAAAGCCCTTCCACGTCTTCGAATAAAAGAAGCCTCGGACGAAAGCCCGAAGCCTGCTTCGGGCATTCATGAAAGCCCTTGTCACAGTCAGTATCAAAGAAGACCCGATCGCCCTGCCCGTCTATCGTACCGCTGCCTTCTATCCTGATATTCTTTGCGTGATAAGCCCCAATGAAAAAGCCGCCCTCTGCACCGTCCACCTCGGAAAGATCGGTATCGTCATCCTTAGGGAAGGAAGAGATATCGTCTTCATCAAGGGACGACATGAGGACAGCACCGTGGCGTAAGTGAAGTCGAACATTGTCTTTTAGAAAGAGGGTTCCCGAAAGAAACGTCCCGGCAGGAACCCGTACTGTACCGCCGCCGTTTTTTGAGACTTCATCTATAGCCTCCTGTATCGCTTTTTGATTTTCTTTTGCGGTATTTTCAGGTGATGCGCCCTTATCAAGAATATCTATCTTCATGATCTCAAGCCCTTTCCTTTGCAAGAAGCGCGATCGCGTGAGGGAGCAGGATATGCTCCGCCTCCTTCATGACGCGCTGCTGGAGCACTTCAGGGGTGTCGCCTTCTTTTACCTCAACAGCCTTCTGGAGGATAATAGGGCCTGTATCCGTCCCCTCATCCACAAAGTGTACTGTCGCGCCCGTGACCTTTACTCCACGTGCAAGCGCTGCCTCGTGGACCTTGAGCCCGTAATAACCCTTGCCGCAGAAGGAGGGGATGAGAGAGGGGTGGATATTTATTATCTTTTTCGGATAAGAGCGGACTATCGCTTCAGGGATCACGACAAGGAAGCCCGCAAGGACTATGAGATCCGGGGCGCTCTCGTCTATCGCGCTTTTGAGTGCAACTTCAAAAGCCGCCCTGTCGGGATAGTCCTTCGGAGATATGACGCTTGTCTCTATTCCATTGTTTTTCGCTCTTTCAAGAGCGAAGGCTTCTTTGTTGTTTGATATTACTTTTTTTATGCAAACTCCGGCGTCCTTCAATTCTCCGTTTGCTATCGAATCAATGATAGCCTGGAGATTCGTGCCGCCGCCGGAGACAAGTACAGTGATCGAAAACATTATCATTCCTCAATCTTCAAATAAGAACTGCTTCGGGTGTCTCGCTTTCGCCTTCCCTGATCTCGCCTATGATAAAGGCCTCATCTCCTGTAAGCGATGCCACGGAGACAACCCGATCCGCCTCGTAGGGAGAGACACAGAGGATCATTCCAAGCCCCATATTGAAGGTGTTGTACATCATATGCTCTTCTATCTTGCCCTTCTTTTGAATGAGGGAGAAGATGGGCGGGATCTCGAATGACCCCTTTCTGATATATGCACTCTTTCCCTTCGGGAGCATCCTCGGGATATTTTCATAGAAGCCGCCGCCTGTGATATGGGAAGCGCCCTTTATCCTGACGCCGTTCCCGGATAGGTTCTTCATAAGGGGTACATATATCCTGGTTGGCGTAAGAAGGGTTTCGCCAAGGCTGTCGCCGTCAAGCTCCTTCCTTGCTTTTGAAAGGCCCTTTAAATTGAGGTCATCGGCAAAGACCTTCCGGACAAGTGAGAAGCCGTTTGAATGAACGCCTGAAGAAGCAATGCCGACAAGCACATCACCGTCTCTTATATCCGATCCTGTCAGCATTTCATCGCGCTCAACGACTCCGACAGTAAAGCCCGCGATATCATATTCGTCATCGCTCATCATGCCGGGATGCTCCGCGGTCTCGCCGCCGATAAGGGCACAGCCTGAGATCTCGCAGCCCTTCGCAACACCGGCGACTATATCCTTGATCTTCATCGGGCGGTTCTTTCCGCAGGCGATGTAATCAAGGAAAAAGAGGGGCTCTCCGCCCGCGCACGCGATATCATTTACGCACATCGCGACGCAGTCAATTCCAATGGTATTGTGCTTGTCCATGATGAAGGCAAGCTTCAGCTTGGTCCCGACACCGTCGGTCCCGGAAAGAAGAACGGGATCTCTCATGCCCTTCAGGGCCTTTGCAAGAAAGGCTCCCGAAAAGCCTCCCAGACCTCCGAGGACCTCAGGTCTCATGGTCTTTTCAACATCTTCCTTTATCAGGTTGACCGATTCGTAGCCCGCTTCGATATCAACTCCGGCAGTTTTGTAATCCATCTTTTCCTCCCTTCATCGATCATTCAAAAAAACTTCGTAGCCCTCGTCCTGAAGCTTCTGGTCCTTCATGCTGACGGAGCGCACCATCTTTTCATTGTATTCCGTGAGATTCACCTCAATATTATCGTCTGAGACAGCGAGGATACGGGCTGCAAGGAGAGCAGCGTTCTTCGCGCCGTTTATAGCGACGGTAGAAACCGGAACGCCCGTCGGCATCTGAACTATCGAGTATAATGAATCAAGGCCTCCAAGGTCTGATGTCTTCATCGGAACCCCTATCACAGGAAGGGGGAAGACGGAGGCGCAGATCCCGGGAAGCGCCGCAGCTTTGCCGGCACCGGCTATTATCACTTTGATGCCTCTCTCCTTTGCCTTTTCAAGATAATCAATAAGCTCCTTTGTCTGCCTGTGGGCGGAAAGGATCCTCATCTCATATTCTATCTGAAGCTCTTCAAGGACGCCTGCTGCCTGGCTCATCACAGGCATGTCAGAGTCTGAGCCCATTATTATCGAAACAGAAACCATCAAAACCTCCTTAATAAACTCTATCTGAAAATTCCAACAAGATAAACAATGATATACGTCCCGAGTGAAACAGCGGGAGCGATTATCGCCAATACCCGAAAGAGCGTCTTGTACTGGCCGTCCGGAAAGTCCCTGATCCCGATTATGAGAAGGATCAGATTCAATATCATCACGATCCAGAGAGCTCCCGCGATCCAGCGGACAAGTGACCCCGTTGAAAGGTCAAGCGGTCCCGCAACAAAAAATATGAGCATGAAGAAGGTCAGAAGAGAAAGGGCGAGTATCACTATATTTCTCTTTCTGACCGGCACCTTTACCTTGCGGCGCTTCATTTTCCTTTGTTGTGACAGCACTTGATCTTTTCCTTTCGAACAAAAATTATATAAAAGATAATATACCCAAGCGCCCCGCCCATGGTATTAAGTATGATATCGTCGACATCGCAGCTTCCCTTCCTTGTGACAAACTGAATGAGCTCGACCACCGTGGAAAGCAGTGCTGAGAGGGCTATCGTAAGAAGCCAGGGCACGCCTTTCCTGTATGAAAGGAGCGAGGCAAAAAGGAAGCCAAAGGGTATGAATGCGATTATATTTCCGACAATATTTACAAAGAGAAAGCCCCTCGGAAGTGAAGAATAATAAACAAAGCAGCGGCTTATCTCCTTAAAGGGCACGAGATTGACTGCAAATATGTGATCCTGCCCCGTCCTTCCAAAGCTCTCCGAGAAAAAAAGAAAATATGAAAGGATGATCAGATAAATGAGAAGGATAACGACTCTCGCAGGATAAGGAAGCGGGAAGACGTTTCTCTTTCTTATCTTCATGACGCTCCGTATATCTTGTAATAAGCTGCTATCTTTTCCCTCATATCATCATCTATGATGACTTCTCCCTTGTAGGGCTTTTGATAAAGGCATTCTATGACTTCATCCATCGTGACGATAGCGGAGGTCTTCATCGAAAACTCTTCCGAAAGCTCAAGGAGAGCCGGCTTTTCGCCCTGCCCCTTCTCCTGGCGGTCTACGGAAACTATGAGACCGAGGACATCGCAGTCCGCAGCCGCTTTCAAGATAGGATAGGTCTCACGGATCGATGTCCCTGCAGTAGTCACATCCTCTATTATCACTACCCTGTCTTTGTCTTGAATAGGAGCACCAAGGAGAGAACCTCCCTCGCCGTGATCCTTTACCTCTTTCCTGTTTGAACAATAGCCTATCTCTTTGCCGCTCATCTCATATATAGCCTCAGTTGCCGCAACGGAAAGCGGTATGCCCTTGTATGCAGGTCCGAAGAGGATCTCAAAATCAAAGCCAAAGCTTTCCTCTATAGCCTTTGCGTAAAATTCACCGAGCTTCTTTAACTGTCCGCCTGTCCGATAGAAACCGGTATTGATAAAGAAGGGAGTATTTCGCCCGCTCTTTGTGACAAAATCTCCGAACTTGAGTACCTTTGAGTCCACCATGAAGTGGATGAATTCTTCTTTATAGCTTTTCATAATTATTTCCTCACTGCTCCCGTAAGCTTTCTTACGTCATCTATATTGTGTGAAAAGAGATAATCCTCTATTCCGTTTATTACCAATACCGCGGCGTCAGGCCTTCTGAAGGATGCCGTACCGACTGCGACCAGAGAGGCGCCGGCCAGCATCATCTCTATCGCGTCATTTGAATCCATGATCCCGCCGATACCTATGATGGGAAGCTTGACTGCATTGTAGACTTCATATACCATCCTAACCGCAACAGGGTGAATGGCAGGTCCCGAAAGCCCGCCTGTCTTGTTTGAAAGCGAAAAGCGCCTCGTCTCGACATCAATCTTCATACCTGTGATCGTATTGATAAGCGAAAGCGCGTCCGCACCTGCCTCCTCGCATGCCTTTGCCATTTCGGTGATATCCGTGACATTGGGGGAAAGCTTCATTATGACAGGCTTTTTTGAAACCTTCTTTACAGCCTTTGTGACCTCGGCCGCCTTCTTGGGATCCGTTCCGAAGGCTATCCCGCCCTCCTTCACATTCGGGCAGGAGATATTGATCTCAAGCATATCAACATCTGCTTCGGAAAGACGCTCTGAAACTTCAACATATTCCTCAACGGAATGCCCGCAGACATTGACTATTATCTTTGTATCATATTTTTTCAGAAAAGGAATATCGCTCGAAAGAAATGTGTCTATCCCGGGATTCTGAAGCCCTATGGCATTCAGCATTCCCGAAGGCGTCTCCGCGATCCTCGGAGTGGGATTCCCTTCCCATGGCTCGAGTGAAACACCCTTCGTGACAACCGCCCCAAGCTTTGACAGTTCAATGAATTCAGAATATTCATTTCCCGAACCAAAGGTTCCGGAGGCTGTCACCACGGGATTTTTGAAATGTACGCCTGCTATATCGACCGAAAGATTCGGTGCTGTCTTTTTTTTGCCTGTCATCTGAGATCCACCTCCGACGCGTCAAATACCGGTCCGTCAACGCAGATCCTCTTCTTTTTGACATTGAAATGAGGATCCACGTCCTTTGTTCCAACGACACAGCCGAGACACGCTCCTATGCCGCAGGCCATGTGTTCCTCAAGTGAAACGAAGCAGCGTATCTTCCTGACTCTCGCGAGCATCTTCACCGCGGAGAGCATGGCCTTCGGTCCGCAGGCATAGATCACGTCCGCGCCGAGATTGTTCTCCATTATCGCTCCGACGACATTGCCCCTCGTCCCCTGGTTTCCGCTCTCCGTAGCGATATAGACATCAGAGTCCGTGTCAGAAAAATCTTCAACAAGGAAAGGCTCGTCCGTAAAGCCGAGGACTACCTTTGAGCGCCCGGGAAATTCGCGCGCAAGCTCGAGCATAGGCGGAACGCCTATCCCTCCGCCGATAAGAATCGCATTCCGCTCGGGGATATGCAAAGGGAAGCCGTTTCCCAAAGGTCCCATCATATCAACAGTGTCGCCGCTCTTCATTTGAGAGAGCGCGATCGTACCCTCGCCCTTTACTCGGAATACGAAGCGTAGAGCCCTCTTTCTCCTGTCTATCTCGCAGATCGAGATCGGCCTTGGAAGAAGATGCGCTGAATCATTTGGATAAAAATTGAAAAACTGACCCGGGGCGGAGGAAAGCGCGCCGTCGGTCCGAAGCCACATTGAATATATACCGGGAAGGACGGTTGTGACAGACATTACCTCGCCCTTCGAAAAAAACTTTTTTGACATTATTTTGTTACCGTCCGATAGCTTTGTTTATATCTTCGATCATATCAAGGACAGCCTTTCTGGCTGCCTCGTCAAACTGTTCCTCTGAAAAAGAGCTCTTGTAGGGCTCCTTCTTCCAAGCGCCAATGATGCCGCGGGAGGAGTTTACTATGGCACCCCTTCCCTCCTTATCAAAGAAGACCTTCAGATCCTCTGCCGTACCGCCCTGCGCCCCGTAGCCCGGGACAAGTACGAAGACATGGGGCAGCCTTTCACGCATCTTTTTCCCAACCTCAGGATAGGTGCAGCCTATCACCGCGCCGACTGAAGAATAACCATCCTCGATAAGCTCTTCTCCCCACTTTTCCACCATATCGCCAACTGTCTCATAGAGTGTGGCATCGCTTCCTGAAAGCTTCTGATCCTGAAATTCCCCGCTTGAAGGATTTGAGGTTTTTACAAGGACGAAGATGCCCTTGTCGCAGCGCTTTGCAACATCAACAAAGGGCTTCACGCCGTCCGTTCCAAGATAGGGATTCACTGTGCAGAAATCCTCACCGAAAGGAACGAATTCATTCGCGCCTACCTTCACAGAACCAAGATGCGCATCCGCATATGCTTCAGATGTAGAACCTATGTCGCCGCGCTTCACATCGCCTATCACGATGAGTCCCTTTTCATGGGCATAGTCTATGGTTTCCTTGTAGGCCAGGAGCCCCGGGAGCCCGAAACGCTCATACATCGCGATCTGTGGCTTCACTGCGGGAGCGATGTCATAGATCTTGTCTATTATCCTCTTGTTGAATTGAATAATTGCTTCCGCCGCGCCTTCCAGTGTCTCACCGCATTTTTTGAAGGCCGCATCCTTGATGCAGTCCGGGATCAGCTCAAGCGTCGGATCAAGCCCCGCAACGACGGGAGCGTTTTTTTCGTCGATAGCCTTTAAAAGTTTTCCTATCATGGTCACACCTTTCACATTTCATAAACTATCTTTCCGGAACATATCGTCATCTTTATCCTCCCTGTCACGGGACGCCCGTTGTAGGGGCAGTTCTTTGCCTTTCCTTTGAAGGTTGAGATATCGATATTATAGTCCTCAGAAAGATCCGCTATCGTGATATCCGCAGTCTTTCCCTCGGAGATGTCGCCCCTGTCGATCTTCAGTATCTTTGAGGGATTTACGGACATCTTCATGATGAGCTCCTTGAATGTGAGGATGCCCTTTTTCACAAGCTCCGTATAGGAAAGCGCAAATGATGTCTCAAGTCCTACAATGCCAAAGGGCGCGCGCAAAAAACCCTTCGCCTTGTCCTCCGCGGTATGTGGTGCGTGATCTGTCGCGATGCAGTCAAATGTCCCGTCCCGAAGGCCTTTTATCAATGCATCTCTATCCGCTTTTGAACGAAGCGGCGGGTTCATCTTGTAATTCGTATCATTTGCGTCAGGGATGTCATCCTCAGTCAATGTGAAATGATGGGGGCAGACCTCAGCGGTGACGTTGATACCCTTTGATTTTGCGACAGATACGATCTCATAGGACTCCTTTGTAGAGCAGTGGCAAAGATGAAGGGCTGCCCCTGTCTCCCTGCAAAGCTCAATGTCCCTGAACTCTATGATATTTTCAACCGCATTCGTAATGCCGGGAAGTCCCAGTTCCTTTGATCTCTTGCCTGCGTTCATGACGCCGCGCGCGAGATTTGCGTCCTCGCAATGGGATAATATCGGAATGCCGCTCTCCGAGGTCTCTCTCATGGCATCCCGCATTAGAGAAGTATCCATGACAGACTTTCCGTCCTCGGAAAAGGCCCTGCAGCCTGCGTCCATCATACGGAACATATCGGAAAGCTCAGCTCCCTGCATGCCCTTCGTGATCGAGCCTGCCTGGAGGATGTTCACTATACCTATTTCTTCTGCTCTTTCCGTTACTTTTTCAAATTTTTCAAGGGAATCTATGGGCGGATAAGTATTCGGCATCGCGACCATAGTTGTGATACCGCCTGCTGCCGCAGCATGTGAACCGGTGAGAAGATCCTCTTTTTCAGTCTGCCCGGGATCCCTCAGATGAACATGAAGATCGACTATCCCCGGAAATGCGGTGAGGCCTGTCCCGTCTATCGTTTTCGCAAACGGTCCCGCGGGCTCCTCCTTGATCTCTCCCGCCGGCACGAGACTTTTCACCTTCCCCTCAGATATCAGAAGGTCTGAAACTGCGTCATAGTCAGTCTTCGGGTTCACTACCCTTATATTTTTTATGAGAATCTCCATAGACTTTCCCCCTTGATATGGATGTAAGCACACTTGTTGCTACTATAGCATATATGGGAAAAGAAATGAACCCCGGGGACGGAGTCGAGGGACCAAAAAATGGTCCCTCGACTCCGTCCCCGGGGTTCATTTTCTTTTTTCAGACTACAGTGGTATGCAGCGATTCGACGTAGCTTTTGATATTCGAAGCATTCACGTACTTCTTTACGTCGGAACCGTCGACCACTACAAGGCTCGGAGCCTGCATTATCCCGTATTTTTCAGTAAGCTCCGGCTGCTCCATGGCGTCAACCGTGACATAATCAAGCCCCTCCAGCATTTCCTTCGCGGTCTTGCAGTTCGGGCAGGTCTGTGTCGTGAAGAGATACATCTTCTTTCCGTTTTCGGGAATGTCTTTTGAAGCCACGCCCTCGGGAAGACTTATCCTCATTGAAAGTACTGCATCGGAAAGGTTCGGCGCGACATTATCCTCATGTATCTCTCTCATGCCGTCCGTCTTTCTCTTCTTAAGACCGGTCACGTCATAGAGCTTTCTGTTCTTGTATTCCTGAAGCTTTCCTTCGTTCCAGTTGCTGATCGGACGGTAATAGCCCGTGATCCTCGAATATACCTCCGTCGGCTTGCCGCAGTGAGGGCAGGTTTTCTGCTCGCCTGCGATATAGCCATGATCCTTGCAGACGGAATATGTGGGTGAAAGAGTATAATAAGGCAGCCTGTAATTTTCCGCGATCGTCCTGACAAGCTTTGCCGCTGACTTCCAAGTGGGCATCTTCTCACCGAGGAAGGTATGGAATACAGTACCGCTGGTGTAGAGAGTCTGAAGCTCATCCTGGACATCAAGGGCGTCAAACACATCCGAAGTATAGCCGACCGGAAGGTGGGAGCTGTTCGTGTAATAAGGTGTATCACCCTCGTTTCCGGCAGTGATGATGTCGGGATAACGCTCCCTGTCATGCTTTGCGAGACGGAAGGAGGTGGATTCAGCAGGTGTTGCCTCGAGATTGTAAAGGTCACCGTACTGCTCCTGATAATCCTTCAGGCGCTCACGCATATGATTCAAAACATCCTTCGCAAACTCCACTGCCTCGGGATGGGTAAGGTCCTTTTGAAGCCACTTCGCGTTCAGCGCGGCTTCGTTCATCCCGACAAGACCTATGGTCGAGAAGTGGTTGTTGAAGGTTCCGAGATACCTCTTCGTATAGGGATAAAGTCCCTCCTCAAGGAGCTTTGAGATCACTGTCCTCTTGATCTTCAAGGATCTTGCGGACACATCCATGAGGCGGTCAAGCCTCTTGTAGAAATCCTTTTCGTCCGCCGCAAGATAAGCGATCCTCGGGATATTGATCGTCACGACACCGACAGAGCCTGTTGACTCGCCGCTTCCAAAGAAACCGCCGGACTTCTTTCGAAGCTCACGAAGATCCAGACGAAGCCTGCAGCACATCGAGCGCACGTCTGAGGGCTCCATATCGGAATTGATATAATTCGAAAAATAAGGAGTTCCGTACTTCGCCGTCATCTCAAAGAGAAGGCGGTTGTTCTCGGTATCGGACCAGTCAAAGTCCTTGGTGATCGAATATGTGGGGATCGGATACTGGAAGCCCCTGCCGTTGGCATCGCCCTCTATCATTACCTCAAGGAAGGCACGGTTCACCATATCCATTTCCTTCTTGCAGTCCTTGTAGCAGAAATCCATTTCCTTTCCGCCGACTATCGCGGGAAGGTTCGCAAGGTCGTTCGGTACAGTCCAGTCAAGGGTCACATTTGTGAAGGGTGACTGGGAACCCCAGCGGGAAGGCGTATTCACACCATAGATGAAGGACTCTATGCACTTCTTGACATCGGAATAAGTGAGATTGTCCGCCTTTACGAAGGGCGCAAGATAAGTATCAAAGGATGAGAAAGCTTGAGCACCTGCCCACTCATTCTGCATGATGCCGAGGAAGTTCACCATCTGGTTGCAGAGCACGGACAAATGTTTTGCCGGAGCAGAGGTGATCTTTCCGGGTATTCCGCCGAGCCCTTCCTTGATGAGCTGCTTTAAGGACCAGCCGGCGCAATAGCCTGTGAGCATTGAAAGATCATGTATATGGATATCGCAGTTCCTGTGAGCCTGCCCTATCTCTTCATCATATATCTCTGAAAGCCAGTAATTCGCGGTAATGGCTCCGGAGTTTGAAAGGATGAGTCCGCCCACCGAATATGTGACTGTCGAGTTTTCCTTGACTCTCCAGTCCTCGACATTGATATAGGAATTCACCACATCCCTGTAATCAAGGATGGTGGATTTCATATTGCGCATCTTCTCGCGCTGTTTTCTGTAGAGGATGTATGCCTTTGCCACTTCCGTGTAGCCTGTCTGCTCAAGGACCGTCTCCGCGCTGTCCTGTATCTCTTCAACGGTGACCTTTCCATCCCTGACCTTAGACTGAAAATCACTCGTGACCCTCAGTGCTATGGTCTGAAGGATATCATCGGTATAGGCATTGTTTGTAGCGTCAAACGCCTTCCTTACCGCGTCCTCGATCTTTGAAAGATCAAATTCCCTGATCTCACCGTCGCGCTTTACTACCTCAAGCATGGCTTCTTCATTCCCTCCTCGATATACAAAAATAATTTAAAAGACTGTTCCCGTCTTTTTCCGCCGAACAAAAAGCATATTATCAGAATGAGGTGGTGATTTCAAGAAAAAATACAAGATATTGTGGAGTGCCTTAAGAGGATAGCATATATATGGGGGCAATTATGACATAAAAAAAACCTTGGGAAAAAGGTTGTAAGTGGCGGTCTTTGGTAAGACTATGAGGAAATATTATCCGTCGAGTGGCAAAAATTTTCGGTAAAAAGGGAGAAAAAATGGTCCCTCGACTCTACGATGCTACTAAACTCGCTATCGCTCGTTAAGTAGCCCTGTACCGGTTTCTCTAACCTCACTTCGTTCGGTAAGAGAAACCATGCGTCCCCTGGGTCCAAAATAAAAAACGCAAATGCGGATAGCTCCGAATCTGCGTTCTGATGAATCACTGCCGGCGACCGGGGTCGAACTCTCTGGCGTCTGGCAAATCCAGTAAGAAAGGGGAGTTCTGGTCTCGTATTTTCTTTTGAACCACTTTTTGAACCACTTTGTCAAATGGACAAATGCCATAAAAAATGAATAATCATATTC
>Ga0256407_10007070_pt1 | contig 17074 bp, 15 predicted proteins | sample RumenRJG_04DNA_FD_193489 | JGI IMG/M metagenome (GOLD analysis project Ga0256407, IMG submission 193489) | Bovine rumen microbial communities from Lethbridge, Alberta, Canada - RJG_04 | ecosystem: Host-associated > Mammals > Digestive system > Stomach > Rumen | place: Canada: Alberta...
CAGCTATCCGCAAACGAAAAAATGATCCGCAAGCGGATCTAAACGGCGGAAAGGTGGACTCAATCGGCGGAAGGGTTGCTCTCAACGGTCACAGGAACCGGGTCTCACGACCCGGAATAATCACAAAGCACAGAATACCAACCTTTTGCATTTCTTGATACATTTGATTCAGTCACGGAGTCTTATAGTGAGTCGGATGCTGAGTATATTATGGGTTTTGCATTTCGCTTGAATGTTAATGATTCAGGGATATGGTTATATCAACAGCTTGCTCACCCCCAAATGATAAAAAGAAGTAGACACCTGTATGCTATGTTATCCAAAAATAAAATCTATACAGTTCTGGACAGAGATATTCTAAGAATTGAAAGCAAGATCGATTGTCTGGTCTTAGGAAGATCAATCATAACCAACAAGATCGATCTGATGCAGAGATCGTTTCATTTTGAGAATTACGTCCGAAATGAAGCTTCTAAAACAATTGAACTTATTTCAGCAATGGAAATCGTTGATAATCTGGATCGTTTCATTGCATTAGGTGACCGGAAAGCATTGACAAATGCCAAAAAACTCATGAAAGCAAAACACTCCCCAGTTTTACGCATGGACAAAAATGTCCTGTTACAAGTTTTCATTGATTATATTGTGTAATGAGCCTTACTTTGTTTTCCTACCGCCAACATTTTCTTTCAAGCGCCCCGTTTTTGACGTTTATAAAAAACTGTTTTTTATACCAACAAATCGCTTTCTTCAGCCTTTATGCTTTTATCAAAAGCATTGAAAACACTGATTCTCAGCAAATAACAGCACACGATCCTTGCGCTTTTAGTCTTTTCCTTAGCATAAAAAATAATACCACCGCTCTTTAGTCCCAAACATCTTTACAATGTGTATTGATCCATTCAATCAGTTTATCGCGTGGAATCAGCACCCTCTTCCCTATTCTGATACAAGGAAAGTCATCACGATGAGCAAGCTGATATAAGGTCACCTTTGAGATAGACAACACCTCTGATGCTTCCGCAATAGTCAGTGTCAGTTTGTTAGCCAACTTTGTATCATTTAGGCCATTGATTGCTGGCGTCGCTGTTTCAATCTTGCTCAGTGTGTCAGCCAGATTCGTTATTTGATGAGCAATACTATATAATTCGTTGGCAATATCCCCATATCTCATACTAGTTTTCCTCCATTCATTCTCAAAGCGCATAAAAGCGGAGCGGAAAAATCCCGCCCCGCATCTTTTCAATTGCTTTTTACAGGTCTTTATCTCGCTGTTGCTTAAGGTTTATTCCTTCTTGAATCACAGCATCATATTGTTCCTTTGATATATACGTATAAACTATCTCGCATGAAGCAGATACATCAAATAAATCACCCAATATATATACATCGCGTTTTTCATTTACAATGCCTACCTCAACAAAGCCTTCTTCACTTGGTGTAATAAATTGTTTAAAACCATAAACATCGACATCACTGAATACAAAACTGCTCGGTTCTTCCATAAACTGGAGATCGTTTTTTAATGTACCAAAGTCAACAAAAGTATACTCTTTATCACTTCCTAATTCGCCTATTAATTTATATTTGCCACCTAGTGACTCAGCTAGTGAATCAAATATGATATGCGTATTATTGAAGCACGCCTCTACTGCCTGTGCTTCTTCCGGTTTTTTTGAAGGTATTCCCCACACATATTTTATCTGACTCAGCGCATTATTTTCATTAAACCTATATATAACATGGCAATCATCATATCCAGCAATATTTGTATAGAAATCAATATCGTCTTCATACACATGAAACGAAGTAATCCCATTGTTATTTTCAATTTCCTTTACTTGTTCCTTTGTCATACCAAATACAATACCATTCCGCACTGAGAATGTTGACGATGCATTAGATGATTCCTCAGCTAAGCAGCCAGCTAAACAAGACAGTAAAACGATAACAATAGTGATACAAAACAATTTCTTCATTTCATTCATCTCCCTTGTATTTCTTCTTAATTTGATATCCAAACGGCTGTCATATACGCATTTTACAGCAAACAACAGTATTGTCAAGATATCCATTCGGATATCAAAGGAGGACAATACGATGGCATATTATCATAGAATAAAAGAACTCCGTGAAGACCATGATAAAACGCAACGCGACATTGCTTCTATTCTTGATATGCCACAAAGTCAGTATTGGCGTTATGAGCAAGGTTTTCGAGACATACCTACAGATATTCTTATCCGTCTTGCTGATTATTATGGCGTTACAGTAGATTATATTCTCGGCAGAACAGACAAAGACTCCGATCATTGAGATCGGAGTTCTGCTTTATATCGGTAATATGTATTCCTGGCGATCCCGACAAGCTTCATACACTCTCCATCTGATAACGATCCTTTGAAGTCACGACTGTACTTCAGAATCTTTTCTTTTGCGGACGTAGCTTTCTTCACATTCAGTTTACGTCCGGGAACTCCGCCTATTTGTTTACCTGCCAGCCGAGCGGTTTCTATCCCTTCTTTGGTTCGCTGATGCAGATCATCCACTTCCTTCTGAGCTTGTTCAAAAGCCAGTTGTATCTGACGTTCAGCCAAACGGAGCATATACCTGTTTATGCCGTTTGTGATAGCAGCCATCAGTTCATCAGTGGCATCATCACCTGTCTGGATGGACTCGATCTGTTTCTGTGCAGCTTCCCGATAGACGCTTGTGCTGACGTGCGGTTCTTTCAGGAAGACCAGATCAATACCTTTCTGAAGAAGAGCCTGGTACAGTTCAAACCCCTCTGTTGCATTTCTGGACATCCTGCTGACACTGTCGAATACGATGATATCACCGGGATGAACGGCCTTCAGCAACTTGTCGAATTCCCGGCGGCCTTCCAGCTTTGTTCCTGTGAACGCTTCCTGGGCGATGATAGCTGCCGGGTATTCCGGATCTCTGACATCGGGATCACCTTCTTTTCTGTTAAGGATCAGATTTACTGCTCTCTCTGCGGCTCCGGCGGCAGAAACGATCAAGTGCTTGTCGTTCTTCAAGGCTTTCAGCCAGCCCTGGATGTATCCGGCACTGTTTCGGAAACTGGATTCAGACTCCAAGCCGCAGTGGTTGACGAGGAATGCCGCTCCAAGCTCTGCACAAAGCTCTTCTTTGCTGTATTCATGAGATCCGAAAGCAACAACTTCAGAAATGCGGTCAAGGCGGCTATGATGGCCAGTGCTGTGCGTGAGTTCGTGGAAAAGAGTGCTATAAAACGCTTCCTGACACTGGTATTGACTGAGTCGCGGAACAACAACAGTGTCAGTAGAGGGCTGATAGTAAGCACGATCTGACTCTGTTATCCGCAGTGTGATTCCAGCACGATCCTGATAGCCCTGGATGATGGCATCAGCTGCCGCATCTGGCTCTAGATTTGTTGCATGACGGACAGAAACAGCCCATCTGGGACTGATGCCTTCAACCTGATCCAGATGAAATACGTTGAAATACCGCAGATAGAAGTGCTTTGTGATTTCTCCGGTTTCTTCATCGACCTTCTCATATGGTTTCCAGAAGACAACCATCTTGCTCTTTTCACCCTTCCGAATATGACCACCGGCAAGGGTCGCTTGTTTAAAGGTGATGTATTCGCCGGAATGACCGCCAAGCAGGATATGGTTCAGAAGGCTATAAGGTTTACCAGTGCTGTAACTGATACAGCCGGAATTGCCACCATTCCAAGGTTTGTGCCAAGGAATCATTCCTTGTTCCAAGGCTTCGATAATACGATCTGTAATCGCAGAATAGATATCCAACATATATAGCTCCTTTCTTTGTTCGCCTTGACATGAGAAAGGGGACAGCCTACAATGAGACTGTCCCCAAGGATGTAATAAAGCCGAGTGTTGTTGCAGCAACCTCGGCTTTTAGCTTACCTTGAAAGGTCTGGTAACGACGGTCTTATAATAGCCTTCAAGCGCATCGCCCAACACCTTCTTCAGAGCTGCCGTATCCATGCGGCGGGAAATGGTTTCTTTCCAAGTGACCTTCCAGGTTCCGGCCATCATGGTTTCTTGTTCACCCATGAAAGCTTTAACCTCATCTGTGATAGCATCCGCTTCCAGTTCGAGTTCCTCAATCATTTTGCGGATCTCCATAAGTTCTTCAACCTTGCTGATGATGTTGTTGTTTGCCTTACACATTGTTTTCATTCTCCTTTTCTTTTTGTTGGTCAATAAGTATTGAGTAACGGGGAACCTGAATGAACCTCCTTTCAGAATGAGATATATGCTCACGACTACCGCTTTGTTCTGTAGTCGATATCGCCATGTTGAATCATGCTGTATGTCTTATCAGCGGCAACGATGATATGATCCAGTACCAGGATGCCAACACCATTCAAAAGCCGTTGAAGTTGAATAGTAGACGAGATGTCTTCTGGAGAAGGTGCAACAGTTCCACCCGGATGGTTGTGTGTAAGCAGTACACTATGAGCGTTGTAATTCAAAGCTGTTTCCATAACCAGCCGAGGATACGCTGATACTTCTGACAAGCTCCCAGTGCTAATCCTTCGTTTGCCCAATACGTTGCATTTTGCGTTCAGAGCAATTACCCAGAAGTTTTCAAGTCTTTCTCCAATCAGCAAGCTCATACAGTAGTTCTCTGCTTCACGGCTATTGCCAATACGATCCGGCATATTGCTGGCGCATTTCTGCCAAACACGAGCCATTGGGATCATCAGGGATATCAGACTTGCTCTGGTACGATTCATGCCATCTACTTTCAAAAGTTGTTCTGGACGAGCTTCGAGAACTGCTTTTAAACTTCCAAAGCTGTCAAGCAGACGTGCTACAAGGCCTGAAGTGTCTTTAGTTCCATTCGCATAGGAGAGAATGGTTGAGAGAATCTCGTTGTCATCAAAACTCTCCAAACTGCATTCGTTCAAAAGACGTTCACGAAGTCGAAAAGTAATGTGCTTTTCGTCCTTTTTCTGCTGTTCGCTGATGAAACTGATTTGTTCAAAAGTTGTGTCCATGGTAATACTCCTTTCTGTTTCAGTTGATGTGTAAATGAGGTATGCCTTTTATGACCGGTCAAAGGACATAAAAAAGACCGGTTGTCGGTTATGTCCGATACCGGTCTTTTACGCTGAAAAAAAACACAAAGTCTTTATAATACCAAGATATAATCTATTCAAAATCCATGTAGGCAACTGCTCCATCAAACATTCCTACTATTGCTTATTCTACTATTCCTAGCTCATAAAGTTTTACTTGGTTTTTCCCCTACAAGTCCTCCTATCCTAGTTGACCGTCAGCGCCTTACGGCGCTGCGAACAATGTGATTTATTTAATCTTTCTACTTGTCCTCTTTTTACTACTTTTTTTTTAATTACAAAAAAACCTAAACTAACGCATGTAGAAGTTAAATGGAATCAACATATCACATCTGCAATATAGCAGAAGAAAGGAGAATATAAAGAACTATTCTATTCTAAGAAACAAAAAAATCCTATAGTCCTGATAATACCAACACAGCCGGCACGGAAAACGCTTAAGTAATGTTTCCGACCGGCTGTGTTTATGGAATCCATTTTAGCCCCCCCCAAATTCCTATATATTTATATATAGGTTTTTGGGGGGGCTTAATGCCAATTTTGTCTTTTTACATAGTAGCCTCTTATTTCTTTATCATCTATCGTTTTCCGTTCATTTTGAAGAAGAACACGAAGAACTCTGCACCTTTCTAGCATTCGTTCATATTGTTTAACAGCATTTCCCCCACGCATCCCTAACACCTCACGTATCATCGCAGAAGTATACTCTTGTCCATCTTTCAGTTCTCTATCATGCCAGTCTATCATTTTTTTCGGATTAGTTTCTCCTTTACGTTTCATTATCTTATCTACTACAGTTCTTATTGGAATAGATTCATCAACAATATTTGCTCCTAACTCACCATACCGTTTTTGCATCAGGTTTATCAAATCTCCATAAGCATTTTTATTGATAAACAGATGAAAAGTGAATTCCTCTTCAGAGTCAGAATTCCGTATTATCCCACGAAATAGATTCTGCTCTATTTCCGCCAGAAGCATATTATTCATTATTTCTCTAGTTTGCCCAGTATACTCTTTCATCTGTTCTTCGATCTTAATAGACTGTGCAATTATCCGTTCGTCATCTAATTCTTCAATTGTTTGAGTAATGTCAGGAGCAAAGTCTGTTCTATTTATCTCTTTCCCATCAATCGTAGCAGCTCCTTCATAGTAATCTGCAAGATTCACATCAAAAAAATTATATGCATAATTCGCATTTTCAAATTGAGCGGTCATTTCTGGATGATGAGCCAAATAAAACAGATAATAAATTTCATCAGGAAAGCGATTAAGTCCTATTTGCATTATATGCTTTGCTTTACCAAAATCATTTTTCCCCTTTATGTTTCCGAAATGCTCAATACGTCCTTTGTCAAACTCCCTCTCTAGATCCTTTTGAAACCGTTTATATGAGAAAATTGCCCATTGCTCACAACTATCAACAAAAGGAGCAATTTTCTCCTCCCAATACAGTTTCACACAGTCAAGTAAAATCTTACGGTATTTGCTATCCCCTAATCTGTATTTGGCTGTAGGCATATCTATAATTTTTATTGTTAATTTGTTTAGTGGCCTTCGGTGATCCATGCTATCAAAAGTCTTATAGGAATCAATTGAATACTCCGGAGATAAGTCCGCCGTTCCATCAAGAATGATTGCTTTTGCGTTTATGTTTTTTACCAACGAATAATTGTCTAGTATCATACATAATTTATCTGTAAATAGCTCTTTTTTTATATTCAGCTTGTGACTGAATAATGCTTTTTCATTTTCCATCATACGAATAGCTTTAATTCTTGTGTAAACATCCTCATAACTTTCTCCCCCACCAAAGCTATTTATGGTGTTTTTATTCTTAGATATCTCTTCAAAACTCACATCAAATATACCTTTGAAGTTTGCCAGCTCATTTTCATTACACCATGACCAAAAACAGTATAATTTATCACGTTGATTACATTTATCACTATTATCAAGTTCATAAATGAATTTTCTATAATGCTCTATTGTTTTCTGCACTTCTAAAGACAAATAATTATTCTTCTGAAATGAAGCTTGAAGTGCTTCATCACACTCGGCAAGTTTTCTTCCATCTAGCTCGACAATCGTTTTTAACTCAGGTATCTCATCAAAAAGCACCAGTGGTCTAACGCCTTTTTCCCATTGCAGAAAATGATTGATTTCTTCTATGGACAACCTAAAATATCTTTGCGTTGTCATCATAAGGACTGGCGCAAAATACTTTTTCGCATGAGCTTCTTCGATATTTTCATGTGTCATTATAACGACTTCATTTTGATGCTCAGTCAGATAGGAACGCAAAACATCATCATGTGGCTCCATGTAATCTGCCATACGATCATTTCGATCCGTCACAACAAGAAGCCCATTTCCAGTATCATCAGCTTCCTCAATTGTTTTTTTGATCATATAGCTTATTGCAGTAGATTTCCCACTTCCGCACATCAACGGCAAAACAGTTATTTCATCTCTTTTTTCTTCATCAGCTGCAATACTGCTAATAATTTCAAATACCTGTTTGCCGTCCAATGCCATACTGTATAAGCCCCCTGATCTTATTCCCTTATTGAATTGTTCAGATGATTATTTGATGTGTTTAGTGCTTTATAAGCCGAAAAATTATATCATGCCAATCGAATCATTGTCTATCTAAAGGTCTTTATATATAACAAGTAGTTTTTTTATTTCTCAAAAATGTCATATTAAAAGCTCGTTTTCGTTCGGTACCGAACTTTGAGACCTTTCGAGAATGACCATAAGGGAGAGAAAAACACATAATAGCAATTAAAAGCACTCAACCAAAGCAAACATCTCTCTCAAAGCTTGTAATTTAGGAGGATTAATCATGATAATATTAGCCACATAGAAACCATAGCACCACAGTTTCCAATTCTATTGACAACGGAATTGTTCCTTATTTCCGGATCAAATTCCGAAATAGGGAGCCCTATTTTGAGGCATTTACCAAACTCTATACAAACATGCGAGGAGTGATCACTTTAATAATATCTCCTCAAGGAAAAATCAAAAAAACAAGGAGAATAATTTTATGAACAAAATTTATATTTCCGCCAAACTTTTTAAAAGGTGGAAAAATGGATTGTCCGGCAAAAAACGTGGACTCAATCTTTTACTTAAGGACCATTCAACAATGTTTAAGACAACGGTATGGCAGGAAACAGCAGACTGGGCGGAGGAACAATTATCAAACGGTGACGAAATACAGCTTACAGGTGAATGCCATGGTATATGGGAAAACGATTATGGACAAGCAATTGAAATCGTGGAGCCTGAAATCATGGCTGTCAACACTACAAGTATTGTAATCAAAGAATTAACTAAAGAATTCAAAATCAAAAAAGATAATGACCGTGAATAATGCAAACGTAGAGTATGAAAAATCCTGTTATTATCTATCGCTTGTATAATCAACATACTATTTTATAACACCTAAGACCTGGCATGGATTTTTACTAAAGCGAATCCTGTCAGGTCTTCTTTTATATTTTGGAGGTTTTTTTATGCATATCAACAATCATTTATCACCAGAAACTGAAATTGACAACAAAAATCCAAAACTGTATACTGCAGAACAAGTCGAGACTATAGCTTTACAAGCCGTTAAGCTTGCTTTGCAGCAAGTCCCGACTGAGCACCTTGAAAGCAGCATACCGCAGTTTTCTCCTGCCATGACTGTCGCAGAAGCTGCCCAGATGATAGGTATTAGCAAGCCAACCATGTATGAATTGATCCGTTCAAAGAGGATTCATTCAGTCAACGTTGGCAAGAAGATTCTTGTCTCCAGGCAGTCTTTGCTTGATTGGGTGGAAGGGAGAAATGAATGAAAAAAAGGATAAATGGTGAAGGTACAATCCGAAAGCGGAAAAACGGGTCTTGGGAAGCCAGAATCACCATTGGATTCGATGAGAAAACTGGAAAACAGCTTTTTAAGTCCGTTTATGCGCGAACACAAAAGGAGATCAAGGAAAAGCTTGAGATCTTGCTTGGAGACAGAGTTCAGAAATCATGTGATGAAGCAGAATTATCTGTTTCAGAATGGCTAGATCAATGGATGAACGATTTCCTTGTGGATGTAAAGGAAGGAACAAAGATCTCATACGAATCCTTGTGCAACAATCATATCAAGCCAAACCTCGGGCAGGTTTCACTTATTGAACTTAAAGCTCCAACTATTCAGCGATTCTACAATAATCTCCGTGCAAAGGGCTTAAGCCCAAAATATATCAAAAACATCCATGGATGTCTGCATCGAGCACTGGATATGGCTGTTCGTATTGATTATATTCCAAAGAATCCAACAGCTGCTTGTGTCATCCCAAGAGTTGTAGCAAAAGAAATCAAACCGCTCGATGTACCCGATCAGAAAAAGCTGTTTTCCGTGCTTAAAGAATCCCGATATGGTTCTCTCTTTATAGTCGATATTTTTACAGGAATGCGAGTCGGAGAGATCATTGGCCTTACATGGGACTGTGTGGATTTTGATAATGGCCTCATCCATATTGAAAAACAAATCGTCCAAACCAGAAAAAAAGGCGCGAAATATCAATATGGTTCATTGAAGAACGGTAAAACAAGAACCATTGCTCCTGCCAAATATGTTATGGATGTTTTGATGGATCACAAAATAGATCAGGAAATAGAGAAAGCCAAAGCTAAAGGTCTATGGAAGCCAGGTGACTTTCCTAATCTGGTATTCACTCACCCAGATGGTTCTCACCTGTCCCAACCTACAGTCTGGAAAGAATTTCAAAAGATCCTACAGTCTGCCGGTCTTGAGCATTACAGAGTACATGATTTAAGGCATACCTTTGCTGTTAATAGCATTATCGCTGGTGATGACATCAAGACCCTGCAGGAAAACATGGGGCATTATTCCGCAGCCTTTACACTAGATCGATACGGTCATGTTACTGAGACTATGAAGAGAACCAGCGCCAATAAAATGCAGGTATTTATCGATAGCCTTCAAAACGCGTAATGGTACGGTAATGGTACGGTAATGGTACGCAAAAAAAGAACCCTTGATTTCTCAAGGGCTCTGACGTGCGGGAAACAGGACTTGAATTGCCCGATTGCTCTCAAAATCATAAAAAATCATCCATTTTCAATCAATTTGGTAAATTTTTAATGCCATAATTTACATTATTGCATACCCAAATAGAATGGTGTGTAATCATGGTTTGGGTATGATTAGGTGAAGATTCTGCGGTATTTCGTGTCAAATACCCAAATCAGAAACGGTTTGGGTAAGAAACAAACTTGACTGATTTTTATAACCGCTACACGATTGCCGGGCGTTTCGTGTAACGTTATGACGTTATCGTGTAGGGTTATGGGTTATCGTGTAGAGGTTCAAGAATAGCTTTGACGCAGAGTTCACTATCCAGAAGAACTGTTGTTGGCAACAGTTCAGCTATATCACGTATATCTCCAATCTCAAGAATCATCGAATCGTCAATTTCTGTGTCTAAATAAATGCGATACTCCTGTTGATTCTTGTACCGATCTCTTTTCCACAGAGGGGCAGCTCCATGCTGCTCCATGACTTGTTTGTGATGCTTAAGTTCATTGTCATGATAGTAGCTGACCGGACCATATCCGACTTGAATCCCTTTTGCTTCAGCAGCTTTTCTTACGCGATGAATAAACTCGTCGACATTTTTGATAAATACGGCTGAATCACCAAAGGTGGCCATTTCTTTCTTTTGATCCTCAGTAAAACCATACCGCAGTATCGTATACGGATCACCATCTTCTTTGGGCACTTGAGGTTCTTCATCATTAAGCATATTTCGATGGTCAAACATCAAAGTACAATACACTGGATACTTTGACATGCCAAAGTCAAAAGATGCCTTTCCACATGATATCTGTGTAATCTCTTCATGTGTATCTGGATTCCTTATGGAGAGTTTAACGTTAACAACTGGAAGCTTGCCTTCATATTCATCTCCAGTAATCTGATCTCCCTTTTCTTTTTCAAGGTTGATGTAGTACTGGAGATTATGCATAAACACTTTGCCATCAAGTAGCGACTTCATGTTTTTCTCGCTTCCGAACTTTATGAGATACCTGACTATACTTTCTACTGGTATCATGTAACCCTCCGAAAAATTGTGGTTGAAGAAAATGGTGAGGAAAAAGCATTAGTGCTTAATCTTATAGTATTCCAAGACGTGAAGAATCTGTGGATCATCGCATTGGTAATCACCCTCATCAAACTTGTTCAAACCGATGATAGGCTCTATGATGGCTCGTTGATCCTCACTCAACGCACAGAAATCCCTCCACCATTCATTAGCAAGATCGCAATCTTCGTCAGTATAGTTCGTGTATTTATCTGCCATTCGAGCACGTAAATCAGCATCATATTTCCGACGGAATATGATGAATGCTTCTGGCATCCACAATAAACGATGAAACTCATCGATATTTCGTCCGAACGCTTCTTCGAAGAAGGCAACACCACGCTCGACCTTTCCTTTAGTGGAATTCAGAATTGCTTGTATTGCTCTTATGAATTTGCGGTTCCAGTGTTTACCAATGTAATCACGATTCCTGAAATAATCCGGGTCAGAAATCGGATGAAATTTCATTGGGAAGGAATATATAGTAACTCCTAATTCCTCACACAAATCCACATTAATCCGCATTCTGTAGTACAGATATGTTAATAGTGTGAACAGGTTCTAGTATTTTCGTGCTAATTATTTTGTGCAACGCTGCAAGCCATTCTGAGAGAACCCGACATCCCGGCTTGTTTTTTCACAGCCTTCGAGGGCTTTTTTCAGCTCCACAGGGGTCGTTCACGGGCATTCTTCAAGGCTCCCCTCTGCCCTCTTTGTTGGGCGTCAGATAGATGGTGTTAGCGGATTCACCGATTCCTGTTTGCATTTCTCATATCGCTCAGAAAACTTTGCTCGTCATCTTCTTTACCCAAAGCCGCAGTTGTTCTTTCAAAGACAGAATAGTTGAAGACAATCAGAATCTATACCACGATTGTACGCAGGATTCGCGGGCTTTATCGGCTGTTTGAGCTTGGAATGGGCTGCATCGAGCTGATCAAAGAAAGAGCTGCTGTATTTGAGTAGCATAATGCCGCCCCGGTCAGCGTGCGGATGACGCGTAGCATCTCCCCAAAGGCCGCATTCAGATATGTCCCTCTACAGCGGCTGCACAGTCCTCCGGCTCAGACGCAGGCTTCCACGCATCGTCAAAGTGGATGATAACGCCCGTTTTACCAAGCTGCTCCTGAAGCGTATGGATAGGCACATCCGATACGGCGCATCCGGCGTCCAGTGCCAGTGCTGCCGCCAGACCGGCTGCCTGACCCGTCAGCACAGCGGGCGGAATCACCCGCAGCACATCCCAGCCCCATCCGGAAGCGGACGCGCTTCTGCCACAGGTCATCAGGTTGTCAAAACCATCCCGGATTAGCACGCCATAGGGCACTTCGTACAGGCAGTCCCGTCTCTCAAAATCGCAGATGGTGCCGATGGACGCTACCTGATGGCGGTAGCAGTCCTCCTCCGTCAGCGTAGCATTGCCATCAAGCCGCCGGGCCGTGCGCAACTGCGGCATGCCGGGCAGCATGTGAATGCCACGCGCCCAGCGATCCTTCTGTTCCTCTTTTTTCAGCATCAAAAGCTGATTCTCCTGCAGATAGGCATTGATGGTTTCCATCGATACCCCGTGATAGGGCACTTTTTCCGCCGGCTGCTGGCGGCCATGCAAATCCGCCGTGCCGCCAAAGGGGCGACTGTATGCATTGAACAGGTTTCCGGTTTCAAGTGCCCGGCGGCAGCCTTCCAGCGTGATGCCCTCGCCGTAATAGGTGAAGTAATTGTCGCCCTCAATGGTCGGGACGCCCGCCTGCGCGAGCACCTGCGCATCGCCCGTTGCATCGATGACCACGCTGCCCTGATAGAGTTTTCTCCCCGATTTGCCGTCGATGATGAGTCCTTCGCAGTGTCCGTCCGCCATCACCGGCTGGGAAATCAGCGCGTCGTAGAGAACATCCACGCCGTTTTCGCGCAGAAGCCGAAGCAGCTCCAGCGCAAACAGACCGGAGGAAAACCAGCTGACGCATCGCTCGTTCGTAGGCTGTGCCGGTTCACCCTGCTTCCATTCCTCCGGCAGCGTGTCAAAGCCCAGACGCAGGGACAGTTTCAGAAGCTCCTCTGCCATGCCGCGGATAATCATCCTTCCCCTTCCGTTGCACAGCGGCACCCAGAAATTGACCAACCCTGTGGTAGCCAGCCCGCCCAGGCTGCACTGCTTCTCGATGAGCAGAACACGTTTGCCGCAGCGCCCGGCAGAAAGCGCGGCGGCAGCGCCGCTCAGCCCGCCGCCCGCGACCAGCACGTCATAGTACCCCGCAGCGGTCAGCGTTTCCTCCAGATGCACCGTCATCCCCGCATCTTTCCCCATCATTCCTCGACCTCCTGAACTTCGCCGCAGGTGATGCCGCTCCCGTTGAAGGCATCCACCCGGAACCATACGCGCTGTCCCTCACACAGCGCCGTGATGCGCCGCATTCCCGGGGCATAGGTCAGGCAGCTGTGGTACAGCTTATCCGGCGCAACTCCCCATTGGATGCATACGCCGTCGGCGCCTTCCGCATCCCATGTCACCAGCATGTCGCGTGCGCCTTCCCGGGTGGCTCGGGAGGAAAGCAGCCGCGGCGGCTCACCTTCTGCGTATCCAAAAACGCGCAGACCGGAAATGCGGGCTTTCTGCCCGTAGGGAAGCTCCTGCACGGTCAGGCGCAGGAAGCGACAAACAACACCCGCCTCCCGGACAACCAGATCATGCGGCAGATCTGTTTCCACCCAGCGCTTGTCCTCGATGACGAAATACGTTTTGCCATCCGTTGAGCCTTCCAGCAGCCAGCGGGTATGCTGGGGAACGCGCTCGATATAGCGCCCCTGTTCCAGCGTCTCCGTGGGGCAGGGCGGCTCCAGAAACAGTCCCTCGTCTGCAAAATTGATTTGCACGGCGTTCACCTGACAGGCCGCCAGCAGATCGACCTCCAGCCATTCTCCGGGCTGATTCCCCGACGCACTCCACCATGTGCGGATGTTTTCATCGACCGCGCACGCCGCATTCTCCCCGGAGGACACCCGGACGGGCTTCCCATGGGAAAGCAGCATCCAACGCGGCGGCGAGAAGGGAGCATCCTCCAGTGCCATCGGCCAGTCCGCATACCGCTGATCGCAGTACATCAGGCCGTCCGCATCAAAGCCCGCACGCCACAGGCCGAGCCGGCGCTCGAATGGGTGATTGACACTGATGCGCATGGTCGCTGCGTGGAAAAGCTGCCCGTCGCGCGTCCTCAGCGTGCTGCCATGTCCCGCACCCTGCGCAAAGCCGTCCGGCACGAAGGAATACGGCAGGTTTTTCGCCGGCACAAACGGCCCAAGCGGATGTTCGCTCTCATATACGCCGTCCGCATAGGTGTTGAATTCCGTGCCAGGGGCGGCGTATTGCAGGTAATACCTTCCGTTGTGCTTTGTCATCCACGCGCCCTCGATCCACGGAGCGCTGTTTTCATCAGAGCCGTCCTCGCCCATGCGCTCGTAGCCAAGCTGCTCAGGATGCCCGGCAATCAGTGGAACCGGCTCGCCGAGCGGGCGCATCGTATTCCTGTCCATCTCCACACCACGGATGGGCTGCGCATTTGAACAGCCCCAATAGAAGTAAAGCCGTCCGTCATCGTCCACAAACTGGTGCGGATCCCAGAACGGGAAGGTGCCGGGAATCTCCCGGAACGGCTTGGCAAGCGGGTCGCGGCTGCGGTAAAAGCTGCCGTTTTTGCTCCCATGCGACGCACAGAGCTGCACCTCGCCGTCCAGCACGCAACCATCCGGCGCATAGTCGTTCGCTGGGAAATTCTCCGGAAGGACATGGAATGTCCATGTGCAGAGATCTTCGCTTGTATGGAAGCCCGCCGTCATGGAGGGAAAGAGGACATACTGCCCATTCACCTCAAGCAGTGTCGGGTCGGCAGCCTCCCGGCAGGCAGGCTGGGAAGCGCCGCGCATCTGGTAGCGGTACGGCAGATTGAGCGGGTTACAGATTACCTTCATACCATTTTTCCTCCCTGATTGCTTTCAAGAATCCTTTGGGCATAGGTGCGCAGAACACCGTGTGGATGGCGGCTATAAGGCTCAATCACCGCCAGCGCGTCCCCGCTGCCGCAGAGAAGCGCCGCGTGCGCCAGACGCAGCGCGAGATATGCCATATAGACATTACGATCCTGCGGCTCAATGTCCTGCGCCAGATGGGAAAGACGCATCAGCGGCCCGGCCAGCGCGCCATCCGGCATCAGCAAGCCCACCTCTGCCATGCACAGCATGCGGTCGTAGGTGCTGTTGGTCATGCAGTCCGGACGCAGGCTGCCATAGGTCGCCGTCTGCGGGTGATAGAACGCGCCTAGACCGGTGCGCTCCATCGCCGCACACAGCGCCGGAATGGCCGGGCGGTACTGCACATGTGCCAGCAGCACCATCGCCTGATTGACGCGCCACACATCATCCGGCGCATTCCGATAGCCGCCGTGAATCAGGCCGTCCGCCTCTCGCAGCTCCCCGTACTGCCCGGCGAGCGCTTCATCCTGCTGCACGAAGTCCTCCAGCACGTCCGGCGCAAAGCGCGTATCCCCCGTGTAAAGCAGGGCATGCGCCACCCGTTTGCTGTCCGGCAGCACGCCGCTTTCCAGCGCACCAAGAAGCAGCTTCTGTGTCTGCGGCCACGCACAGAGCACAACCTCCGCCAGCGCACCCTCCACACCGCACAGCAGCGGCGCAATGACACGCTCTGCTGTGTTCTCATCATACGGTTCTGAAGAAGGCCGTCGCACCAGCGCGCCGCCGGCGAACATCTCCTGCTGTACCTGGGTCAGCGCAGGCGCGGACAAATCAACCGACAGCGCCGCAATGCGCCCGGCAGCATGACCCAGTGCCATCACGTCCGCGCACATGCGGCAGTAATTGAAGGCATCCTGCGTTGCGGAAATCGCTTTGCCAAGCACCAGCAAGTTGCCGGCTTCATGGGTGCGCAGCGCCCGGTAGGGAATGGAGACATACCGGGGCTTTGCGCGCTCCGGCATCAGCCCGAGCCGCCCCGGCAGGGACAAGCAGCGACAGTGCGGGTCATAGGAGGAATACGCATCAATCAGCGCATCCGGCTCCACATGCCCCCGCGCCGCGTCCTCAAGCGTGATGCGGTACTGTCCGAGGATGCGGCTGCTTTCCCGCGGGGTCAGCATCTCCATGCAGTCGTACTCCGCGCCGAATAGCGTATTCTGAATCACAGCACGCTGCCATTCCTCCGGCAAATCGGTGCGCAGCGTATCCTGATCGGCCATGGGGCAATCAAAGCGTGTCCCGCTGACGCGATGAGCCTGGCTGTAATTCTGCACCATGCCGGTCAGGGAATCGCCGGTTTCCATCGGAACGCCGCACAGCGCAGCCACGTCCCCGTCGCCGGTGGCATCCAGAACCTTGTTCGGATGCACAACAAAGATTTCCCCCGCCGACACGCACAATACCTCCGAGATGCGCCCCCCGCTCAGGCGCGCACCGCAGACCAGCGTGTCGGGTCGGTACGCAATGCCGCTGTCCCATAGCTTTTCCAGATACAGGAAAGCCTCGGCGGAGCCAAAGTGGGAATACGTCCTCCCGTGCGTCAGACCGCCCGCATAGCGCTCGATTTCCGCAAACATCTTCTGGAACAGCGGGCTTCTGTTGCCGTAGTAGAGCCACTGGATACCGCCCATCGTCCGCGTGCCGCCTGGATAGGGGAAGAACTCCGTGAGCAGCACGTCTCCCGCCGGCGCAGCAGCCAGCGCGGCGCGGATTCCAGCCGTACCTGCGCCGCAGACCAGCACCTGCGCCGGGCAGACGGGATACGCTGCCCACGACGCATCAAAGCTGAAACCGTCCGTGATCT
>Ga0256407_10007071_pt1 | contig 17072 bp, 19 predicted proteins | sample RumenRJG_04DNA_FD_193489 | JGI IMG/M metagenome (GOLD analysis project Ga0256407, IMG submission 193489) | Bovine rumen microbial communities from Lethbridge, Alberta, Canada - RJG_04 | ecosystem: Host-associated > Mammals > Digestive system > Stomach > Rumen | place: Canada: Alberta...
CGATTTGTTCATCGTTGCCCTCTGTGCATAGCAATAGGCCCAACGGTGTTTCTTCGCCTGGTTCCATCTCATTTTTCTCAAGCCAGCGTAGATAAAGTTCCATCTGCCCCTTATATTGTGCTTTGAACCTGCCCAACTTGAGGTCAATCGCAATCAATCGATGCAGACGGCGGTGATAGAACAGCAAATCAAGATAAAAGTCTTGCCCGTCGATGATCATTCGTTTTTGACGTGCCACAAAACTGAATCCATTACCCAACTCAATGATGAATTGCTCAAGGTGGGCAATTAAACAGTCTTCAAGGTTCTTTTCGCTGTACATACCTTTCAGACCTGTAAACTCCAAGAAATACGGACTCTTGAAAACCATGTCGGGCGACATCACGTTATCATCGCGAAGAGTGGATAGTTCTTTCTTAATGAACTCATCTGGCTTGCCGCTGATGGCTGTACGTTCAAAGAGCATGCCATCTATTTCTTTACGGAGTTGACGAACACTCCATCTTTCTGAAGCTGCAAAGGTGAGATAGAACTCGCGCTGAAGGTTGTCCTTAATGGGCAATATCTCTACGAAATGAGACCATGACAATTGTCGCGACGCTGTCACGACAATTTGTTCGTCAGGAAATTCCTGTGCAAATTGCATCATTCTGCGAACATTCTTCTCATCCAATCCCTTAATATCGAATTCGATTTGTAATTGTCGTGACACTGTCGCGACAATTTGTTTTCCATATTCAGCGCGCTGATTATCAAGCACTTCGCGGTTGATACGCTCACCAATATGCCAATACATCATGGTAAGTTCGTAATTGGCAGTAGCCGCTACACGACCACGTGCCTGCTCAATAATCTGACGCAAATCCTGTATCAGAGATTGTGTCGCAGGCTGCGCGACAATTTGATCATTCTTCTCTATATCGTTCATAATCGGTTTCCTTAATTAATTTCTATTCCCAACATCTGCTGGATTTCAGTGAGCGTCTGGTCGATCTTGGCATCGAGAGCGGTGCGCTTTTCGTGATACTGCTTGAGCAGCTCTTCGGGGCGGAGCACTTCTTCCTCTTCCTTAGGGAACTTGCACTGGTCGAAGTTAAGACCTAGGTCCATCAACTCCTGGGCCGTGAATCGGCGCGACTTTTCGTCGCCACTCTCGGCGTCTACGATTTCCGCGCGGTTGTTCCACCACTCCATCATCGGGCGACAATGGTCTACCAGCATGGGCTTGGTCTTAGAGAAGTGCTTGTAGCCCTCGGGCATGTCCATACGATAGAACCAGGTATCGCGGGTTGAGAATCCTTCCTTGGCACCTTCAGCCTTCACGTTGTCGAAAAACAAGATGTTTGTGGCTATCGACGTGTAAGGGGCAAAGATGCTACCTGGCAATCGGATGATGGTGTGCAGATTAAACTCGCGCAGAAGCTTCTCCTTGATGGCCAGTTTGGCATTGTCGGCTCCAAACAGGAATCCATCGGGCAGGATAACGGCAGCTCGCCCGTTCTGCTTCAATCGGTACTCTATCACCACCATAAACAGGTCGGCCGTTTCGCTCGAAGCGAGGTCGCTTGGGAAGTGACGCTTCACGTCGTTCTTCTCGTTACCACCGTATGGGGGATTCATCAGGATAACGTCGAACTTGTCATCATCGGTATAGTTAAGCACATCCTTCGTAAGCGAGTTGCCATGATACACACGTGGCGAATCGATGTCATGCAGAAGCATGTTGGTTACGCAAAGCATGTATGGGAACTGCTTTTTCTCGATGCCATAGATAGACTGGGCATACTGTTCGCGATCCTCAGCGGTCTGTACCTTCTTATCGAGGGCTTTGAGCCACGAGGTAAGGAATCCGCCGGTACCACATGCAAAGTCGGCCACGCGCTCGCCCACCTTGGGCTGGATAATCTCGGCCATAAAGTCGGTAAGTGCACGCGGGGTGTAGAACTCGCCGGCACTACCGGCACTCTGCATTTCCTTAAGGATAGTCTCGTAAATCTCGCCAAAGGCGTGACTCTCCTCATAGCTGCTCAGGTCTAGCCCGTCGATCACGTTGATGACCTGACGTAGCAACACGCCATCCTTCATATACTGATTGGCGTCCTGGAATGTGGCGCGCACTATGGCGCTACGCATGGGCGTATCGGGTGTTACCTCAAGCTCCTTTAGCGTAGGGAATAGCGTGTTGTTTACAAAGTCTAGCAACTTGTCGGCGGTCATCGCCTCGCCCGTACCATCGTCCTTGGCCCAGTTGCGCCATCGGCATGCTTCGGGGATAAATGATGTGTAGTTATCTTCGTTAAACTCCCAGTCGTTTTCTTTTTCGTCGTAAACCTTCAGAAAGAGCATCCACGCTATTTGTTCTATTCGCTGAGCATCGCCATTGATACCCGCATCGTTGCGCATAATATTACGGATGTTCTTTACAAAATTTGTTATTGCCATTTTATGTGTTTATGTTATGCTATATCGTTATAAATAAATGATTCTAGTTCTCTGACAGCAGCGAAATACTGCTGGTTGCCGCCAAACATCTTGGCGATGCTGGCTGGCGATCCCATCTGGCGGAAGGGGTCGAGCGAGAGCACACGGCGGTTCTCAAGCTGACTGATGCCTTCGTTCATATACTTGTCGAGCAATGCCTCGAGCACTCTCTGTGCGTCGGGGCCATACTTATGGAACACGTCGCGCTTCTTTACGTTCTCAGCGCGCTCCTTGCGTGTTAGCGGCTTGCGCCCATAGGCCACATGACAAATAAAGTCGAAATCGTCTACATCGTCCATGCCCTGATCGTGCTTTAGTGCTTGCAGGTCGATTCCGCTTTCGCGCAACATCTCTGACACCTCACTCTTACGCTCGGCCGCATTCCAGTGGGCCACAAAGTCGTTAAGAGTGGCATAGGTGTCGTTGATGTTCTTTCGGGTGTAGTCGGTAATACTCTCGGTACGTAGCAACTTGCCGTTGGTATCGTATACCGACACTACTTTATTGATGACACGCACCTGGCAGCCCTGACGATCTACTATCGGGCGCTCTTCGTGTACCTGATGGCCACCATCATCATCCACATCTATTACTATATTCGGGCGCTCTGGGCGTGGAGTATCCTTGATATAGCCAGAGTCAACCTCGAGCGGTCCGTCCCAGTCGGGGTCGGCAAACAAGCGGGTGATATTGCGGAAATCCATGATGGTGAAGTGGGTTTTGCCCTCCTTCTCGCGAATACGGGTGCCACGACCTACTATCTGCTTAAACTCGGTCATAGAGTTGATACGCTGGTCGAGCGCTATAAGCTTAACCATCTTGCAGTCTACACCCGTAGAGAGCAGTTTGCTGGTGGTGGCAATGACCGGAGTCTTCGACGCTACCGAGATAAAATAGTCGAGTTTTGACTGGCCGTAGTCGTCGCTACCGGTGATACGAACCACGTAGTCGGGATACTTGCGGCACATCTCCGAATTCTCGTTTACCAAGGCCACACGCATACGTTCGGCATGGTCTTCGTCGGCACAGAACACTATAGTCTTTGCCATCGGATCGGTAGCCCTAAGATAGCTACTCACCTCGTGGGCCACCTCGCGTATGCGATCCTCAAGCACTATGTTGTAATCGTAGTCGGTGTTGTTATAGATACGGTCTTCTATCAGGTTGCCATTTATGTCGCGCTGACCTTTGATGGGTCGCCACTCATCGCCGATATTCGTAGTGATATTAATAACCTTAAACGGAGCCAGGAATCCATCTTCGATACCCTCCTTAAGACTATATGTATAAAGAGGTTCGCCAAAGTAGGTGATGTTTGACTGGTAGCGGGTTTCCTTAGGAGTGGCCGTCATACCAAGCTGGATGGCACCACTGAAATACTCCAGTATCTCGCGCCAGTTGCTATCATCCTTTGCGCTACCGCGATGGCACTCGTCTACTATCACCATATCAAAGAATTCGGGCTTAAACAGTTCTTCGTAGTTCTTATTACCCTCCTTGCCTATCAACTGCTGATACAGGGCAAAGTACACCTCGTGAGCGGTATCGGGATTGTCTTTATCCTGCTGATAGTTCACCTTATGAATGGTGTTGGTGAGCGGTTTGAAATCTTGCTCAATCGACTGATCTACCAGCACGTTGCGGTCGGCCAGGTATAGCACCTTCTTTACCAGTTCCGACTTGAGTAGTCGGTAGACTATCTGGAACGCGGTGTAGGTTTTACCCGTTCCGGTAGCCATCACCAGCAGCATACGCTTATCGCCACGGGCCACGGCATTAACCGTGCGGTTAACGGCATTGCGCTGATAGTAGCGGGGCGGATAGATATCCTGACCGGTACAATATGGCTGGTTTATCACCTTCAGTTCACTATCGGTGAAGCCCCCACCCTTGTTGCTTTCGTGCATGAATCGGGTGTAGAGTTCATCTTGGGTAGGAAACTCGTCCATCTGCAGGGAGCGCTCCCGTCCTGTCAGGAAGTCGTATTCCTGAAATCCGAAGCCATTAGAACTGTATGCGAACGGTACGTCCATCATCTCGGCATACTCCTTGGCCTGTTGCATGCCATGACTCACAGAGTGGTTGGCATCCTTAGCCTCAACAATGGCTATTGGAGTGGCGCGATTGTAGTAAAGCATATAGTCGGCAAACTTAGCCTTACCGCGAGCCACCAAGTTACCTCTAAGGTTTATCTTACCATCAGTAAGCTTCACCTTAGTCTCCATCGTGATATCATTCACCGACCAGCCCTTATTCAAGATTGCCGGAGTGATGTATCGCAACTTGATGTCTTCTTCAGACAATGCATGTACGTCGTCTACCATATTCAGTTATTAATAACTGAGTGCAAAGATAATAATTATTTTTGTAATCACAGCATTAAATCTGTAAAAATATAACAAAGGTGGGATAAAAGATTGAATATATCAAGCAACATCGCGTGCTAGTTGGGCGAGTTTTCGTGACGCGAGCCCATCTCGAGGAATGCGGCCCAGCAGAGCGAGCCTGGTGAATTTAGATTCATAACTGATGCATTGTGTGATGATTAATCCTTTTCGTTAACAATCTGCTCGATAATTTGGTCAAGATTATCAAATTCGAGACGCGGGGTCGCGGGGACGCGGGTACGCAGGGTCATTTGGATTTTTAATTATTGGCAGGGGATGGTCGGAAAGAGAATGTAATATTTATATTATTATATATATTATAATATATATAATAATATAGTAATAAGCATAAATATTTGCACCTACATCGCAGATCCTAATGGCCCCGCGACCCCGCGTACCTGCGTACCCGCGTTCCATTGGATTTCTGTGTCGGTAAGATAATCGGCACAAATCTGGGCGAAAATTTACGGATTTTCTGATGATAAGTTACGGGAATCTGTGCAAGTAGTGGTTATGCTAATATTATTTACATATTTTAGAAAAATAACTGCGTAAAAATTTGGTAGTTTCAAAAAATTGTTGTACCTTTGCATCGTCAATCAGAAAAGACAAGTGCACACGTAGAGTATGAAAGACACAGAGAGTAATTAACAAGTAGTTTAAACCATTAAAACACATTACAATTATGGCAAAGATTTTTTATCTGCTTAAGCAGAACAAAGTAAAGAATTCGAAGATCAACGGCAAGTGGTTTGCTCACGGCAAGACCGTTGAAGTATTGAACACCCGTAAGATGGCTCAGCATATAGCAGAGCACGGAAGCATCTACACCCCCGATGTGGTGTTTGGAGTGCTGGAGAAGTTCCGCAGTTGCCTGCTGGAGATGCTATTGAATTCGCGCCGTGTGAAGATAGACGGTCTAGGAACCTTCTTCACCACCATCGAGAACGAGCCCGGCGGAGCGGCTAAGAAGGAGGACTTCACCCCGCAGAAGAATCTGAAGGCACTCCACATCAGATTCATGCCCGACCAGGAGGCGGAGACCAATATCTCAAGCCGAGAGTTTATCAAGAAGGCGGAGTTCGTTAATGCCGAGGCATTCGCCGGATCGCTAGTAGAGGATGAGCCTAGCAACGGCTCAGGATCGGGCTCAAGCTCAAGCCAGAGCGGCAATAGCGGAGGAGGCAGCACCCGCGTAGACGACGACAACAGTGGCATGGACCAAAACTGATGGAGCAGCGAGCACAGAGCCATGCTTGCATGAGCTCTGTCGAGTCGCGACAGAAGTCGACCGAAGGTCAATTAGCCACTAGGGGCATGGGGCTTAAGCGCCCCACCCCTCTCCATAAACTAGTAATTAACCTAACAACCTAAGAAACCATGACTAAAAAGGAAACCGCAAAATTCATCGTACAGCTTATCGCATCGATTGCATCGGCGATACTGACAGCACTGGGAGCTACGTCGTGTGTAGGAGCGTAGAAAATGAAGAAACCGTCAACAATGTTTGGCGGTTTCATTTTTTATATGTACCTTTGCAGATGTATGGAAAAGAATGTTGCATTAGTACTTTCGAGCGGTGGCGCCAGGGGGTTGGCGCACATCGGAGCTATAGAGGAAATAGAGGCCCAGGGATACCGCATCTCGTCGATAGCAGGATGCTCGATGGGGGCTCTCATCGGGGGCGTGTATGCCGCGGGTAAGTTGCCGCAATTCCGCGAATGGATGAAGACGGTGGACAAGAAGAAGATGCTGGAACTGACCGACTTCTCGTTCAGTCTGAACCACATGGTTAAGGGCACGCGCATCATCGAGGCTATCATGGAGTTTGTGCCCGACGTGATGATAGAGAATCTGCCGATACCGTATTGTGCCATAGCTACCGACTGGATAAGCGGCCGCGAGGTGGTATTCCGCGAGGGAAGTCTGTTTGAGGCCATTCGCGCGTCGATATCGCTGCCATCATTCTACGAGCCGGTGCGACGCGACGGGATGATACTGATAGACGGGGGCGTGACCAACCCGATACCGATGAACCGTGTGGAGCGGCACGAGGGCGACATACTGGTGGGAGTAGATGTGAGCGGACACGACTACAAGGCGCAATGGGACGAGCAGCACCTGATAGCCGAAAGGCGCAAGCAGAGCAAGTCGCTGTCGCAACAGATACTGAACCGACTGATACCCGACAACCTGGAGTTTAACTACTACACGATGCTATCGCGCGTGAGTTCGATAATGATACGACAGAACTCGCTGATGATGGCGCAGATAGCTCACCCCGACATACTAGTAGACATACAGATGAGCCGCTACGGAGGGTTCGACTACGACAAGTCGGAGAAGCTGATAGCCATAGGCCGACAGAAGACCAGACAGGCCATAGACAACTATAATAAATAAGGTATGCCACAGCAGCAGCGCACGTATATAGCCATCGACCTGAAGTCGTTTTACGCTTCGGTGGAGTGTGTGGACAGAGGGCTTGACCCGCTGACCGCAAACCTGGTGGTGGCCGATGCCAGCCGTACGGAGAAGACCATATGTCTGGCCGTGTCGCCATCGCTAAAAGAGTATGGTATAGGCGGGCGCGCGCGCCTGTTTGAGGTGTATCAGAAGGCTCGCGGGGTAGACTTTATAATAGCGCCGCCACGCATGGCCCACTACATAGAGGTGAGCACGCAGGTGTATCGCACGTACCTGAAGTACATAGCGCCCGAGGATATACACGTGTACTCTATCGACGAGGTGTTTATGGACGTGACGGCCTATCTGGGCAGCTACAAGATGACGGCCCACGAGCTGGCGATAAAGATGATACGCGACGTGCTGGCCACCACGGGCATAACGGCCACAGCGGGCATAGGCACCAACATGTATCTGGCCAAGGTGGCGATGGACATAGTGGCCAAGAAGATGCCGGCCGACAAGGACGGGGTGCGTATAGCCGAGCTGGACGAGATGACATATCGCCGACAACTGTGGGACTATCGCCCGATAACGAAGTTCTGGCGCGTGGGCACTGGCATAGCCGAGAAACTGGCCATGTACGGCATAGACACTATGGGCAAGGTGGCGCGACTATCGGTGCAGAACGACGAGGTGCTTTACCATATGTTCGGTGTGAATGCAGAACTGCTGATAGACCACGCATGGGGTTGGGAACCGTGCACGATTGAGGCGGTGAAGGCTTACCGGCCGGAGACGAGTTCGCTGAGCAGCGGACAGGTGTTGACGGAGCCATACACGGCCAAGAAGGCCCGGGTGGTGATAAGCGAGATGGCCGAGGGAATGGCGCTGAAACTGGTGAGCAAACAGCTGATGACCGACCAGATGGTGCTGACCGTGGGCTACGATGTGGAGAGCCTGACGCGCCCAGAGATTCGCGCTAAGTATCACGGCGAGATAACCAACAACTACTACGGCAAGCCCGTGCCCAAGCATGCTCACGGCACGCTGAATCTGGACCGATACACATCGCTATCGAGTGTGCTGATGAAGGCTGCTGTAGAGCTATTCGACAAGCACGTGAATGCCGACCTGCTGATACGACGGCTGAACATAACAGTGACCCGCCTGATACCGGAGCATATAGCCATGCAACAGGACAACGGTCCGCTACAGCTGGACCTGTTTACCGACTACGAGGCGCTGGCCAAGCAGAAGGAGGTCGAGAAGGCACGCACGGACAAGGAGCGACGTATGCAGGAGGTGCAATTAAAGATAAAACAGCGATTCGGCAAGAACGCCATACTGAGAGGGCTGAACTTTGAAGAGGGCGCCACGGCCAAGGATCGCAATAATCAGATAGGAGGACACAAGGCGTAATACATTAAACATTAGACATTAAACATTAGACATTAAACATTAAACATTAAATATGGATTACGAGGATATTATAGATATGCCACATCATGTGTCATCGAGGCATCAAGCGATGTCGATGGAGGCACGTGCGGCGCAGTTTGCACCCTTTGCAGCTCTGAATGGCTACGAAGAGGCGATAAGCACGGCCGAAAACGAGCACACACAAGCATCTAATAATGAAGATGATGCAGAAATGTGGTAAAAATAAAGAAAAATTTGCATTTTAGGGCTCTTTTCGTGATTTTTATCAAAAATATCGTTAAAATTTGCAGATTTTTGGGAAACTTGATACGCCGTATCTAGTTTTCGTCGTATCTTTGCACCGGATTTGAATAACGACACGCGACCCTTTGGGAGGTCAAGTGTTTATGTTTAATTTTAAAAAAGAAGAAAAATGAAAAAGATTTTTATGACACTCGCAGCTATTGTAATGGTAGTATCTGCAAATGCACAAGACAAATGGTATGGTTCTAAGGAAGGTGGTTTTGCCATTACTTTCAATGCCAATCCTCTCTTAAACTATGCTGGTAACATGTTTAATGGTACTCAAAACAACTCTTTGGCTGATTTTGAGGGCCTGAGTAATGGTCTTTTCAATGGTACCACTGTTACAGGTAAGTATTTTTTGAAAGATAACCTCGCAATTAACGCAGGTTTCGGCTTTAACAACGTTTATGACAAGACGAATAATTATGACGGTAATGATAAAAAAGTTGGCTTTGAACGTGATAGCCGCACTCGTTTCATGGTGAAAGGTGGTCTTGAGTATCGTATGTTCCCTGGTAAGCGTTTGCAGCCTTTGTTTGGTGCTGACATCGTGTTTGGTCACGACAACGATTTTGAATATCAAGAGGCTGATGGTAGGGGAGACACATATGCAGGTGCTCCTAAAAATAAGTTGGGTCTGATGTTGAGTGCTGGTGTTGAATATTTTGTAATTCCTCAGATTTCAGTAGGCGCTAACGTTAACTTCGGTGCTTCTAAGGAGTGGTATCGTCAGTCGGACGAAGATCACTCAAGATTGAAAGGTACTAAGACTACGATTAAGACAGGTGACCTTGGTGGTAACATCTCACTGAACTTCTACTTCTAATAAGAACTTCTAATTGACCTTAAAGAAGTAAAGACAATGATGGCTGAGTTCTACGGAACCCAGCCATCTTTCTTTTCTTAGTATTTACCGTTTCGTAATTATGCAGCAGCAACAGCGGCAGCGGCTCCTACGCCTACGCCAAGAATAAGTACAAATACGTAGATGACCAGCATGATGATGGTAAGGATGCCACAGAACACCAATACCGAACGCAGACCAGAGAAGCTGCGAGCCAGCTGTACAGAATCATTGGTGAGGCAAGCGGCCTTAGCACCATTAGCAAACTGGAATCCCTTGATGAGAGGATAGATGTAGATAGCGGCAAAGACCACATACAGCAATCCCATAACTCCACCAATTGGTGAGTCGCCCATGTACTGAGTAAGGGCAGAGCCAAACACCATCATCAGAATGCCAAACAGCAAGCAAAAACCTACGGCGAAGCATCCTACGATACACAAAAACTTGGCCCACTTAGCTGCTGACAGCAAATCGAGCCTTGCAATCTCAGTAACCTGCAAACCAGCAGGAGCCTGATTAAGAATCTCTTGTTCCATTGTTTTAAATTTTTAGGGTTGATTGTTATTCTATCGGCCACAAAGGTAGGAAAATTTTCTTGTAAGAACAAAAAAATAAGGCATTTTTTTGAGAAATGCCTTATTTATGATGTATTTGCTGTTTTTATTTGGTTTCCAAAACGAATGGAGTGGCCTGAGTAAGGTAGGCCGTCTCGTTACTATCCATAAAGATGGCGCCCTCTACTATCTGCATCTCAATCTTGTTGGTGCTAGAGGTGTATCGGCCAAACGAGCTGGTGCTGTTAGCATAGAATGCTACATAGAATTTATGCTCGGCGCCATTGAACTGCAATTTGTAGCAGGGTGATACAGGATTGATGAGCCACTGAATGGGATTGGTGGTGATAAAACCGATGAGACAATCGATATCTGGATCGGGCGAATTGGCAATGGCCTCCTTAAGTGTCTTGTCGGAGATATTCTCGGCCAACAAATGTGATGGGAAATTGTGGATGGTCAGGGTGCTATCAGAGGTGATGCTCCATGATACAGAAAGCGTATCGGTTACATCGTTTACGTTCTGAATGTTCTTGGCCGCATAGATAAGGTTTCCGGTGTAGCTGCCCTTTACGATATTGGCACAATACTCTTTCTCGGCTTTTGAAAGGCCTGTGTTAGAGTCATCGTTATCCTTAAGACATGATGTGAGAGACACAGCTGCCAGCATGCTGGCGATGGTAAAAATACGAATTGTTTTCATTTTATTATTTGTTATAATTTAATGTTTTATACATCCCACTAATGCAAAATACATCAATATCTTGTATCGAGAACGTTTAATTAACGTTAATTCTGCCTATTTTCTTACGATTACGCTACCGCTAGCCTGGTGTGTGGCCAGGATGAGCACTTCGGCTATCTGTACGTGGGCAGGAGCGTTGGCGGCATAAACGGCCACATCGGCGATATCGTCGCCAGTGAGTGGCTTGATGCCCTGATAGAGCTTAGCAGCACGATCGGTGTCGCCGTGGAAACGCACGTTGCTGAAGTTGGTCTCTACCAGTCCTGGCTTGAGATTGGTTACGCGAACGGCAGTGTTAGCCACATCGATACGCAAACCATCGCTCAGGGCCTTTACTGCAGCCTTAGTGGCGCAATATACATTGCCTCCGGCATAAGCCGCATCGCCAGCTACCGAACCTATATTAATAATGTGTCCGCTGTTGCGCTCAATCATTCCTGGAACGATAAGACGGGTCATGGTGAGCAGGCCCTTGATGTTGGTATCGATCATACCGTCCCAATCGCTGAAGTCGCCCTCGTATTCGGGCTCAAGTCCAAGTGCCAGTCCGGCATTGTTTACCAGCACGTCTATCTTGCTCCACTCTGCGGGCAGACTCTCTATAGCCTCCTGAGCGGCATCGCGATCGCGCACGTCGAACTGAAGTGTAAGCACCTGGGTACCCTGGGCCTTGAGCTCGCCCGAAATCTCGCTCAATCGGGTGGCATTACGACCTGTAAGAATAAGCTTATCGCCATTGGCTGCAAACTTGCGAGCGCATCCCAGACCAATACCGCTGGTAGCACCTGTAATAAATACAATTTTGTTCATAATTTTCTGCTAATTAGTTTATAGTGTTATACTTTCTATTCTGAGCTTTACCATACCTGCGGGCACGCGTACCTCTACCACGTCGCCAACTTTCTTATTTAGAAGTGCTTGGGCGATAGGCGACTTGATACTGATCTTGCCTTCGCGCAGGTTAGCCTCGTGAGGACTGGCGATGGTGTAGGTCATCTTGGCATTGTTGGATAAATTGGTCATCTCTACACGGCTGAGTAATCCTACGCAATCCTTACCCAGAAGCTCGGTATCGATTACGCGTGCATTCTCGAGCACCTTCTGCAGGAAACTGATACGACCCAGCAGTCGGCCCTGTTCGCGCTTGGCGGCATGATACTCGAAGTTCTCGCTCAGGTCGCCCTTGTCGCGAGCCTCAGAGATGGCATCCTTGCATGCAGGCAGTTCTACACTCTCCAAATGTTTCAGTTCGTTTACGAGCTTATCCCAGCCCTCTTGTGACATATATTCCATAAATATGCAAATTCTAATGTTTTCGGCTGCAAAATTAGCACTTTTTTTCGAATCTGTGCAATTTTACATTCTTTTTTTGTATCTTTGCGCCTTGAAATTATAGGTAAAATAGATAAGAAGAGATGGAAACGACAGCAATTCTGCTATTGCACTGCCCTGATCAGCAGGGAATTATTTCGGAAGTTACCAAGTTTATCACGGATAACAAGGGTAACATTGTATACCTCGACCAGTATGTAGACAAGGTAGAGGGAATGTTTTTTATGCGTATAGAATGGGAACTTGAGGGTTTCATGATTCCGCGCGACAAGATCTACGATTATATCACCACGCTCTATGCTCATCGATACCAGATGAAGTTCAGCTTGTACTACAGCGACAAGCGCCCACGCATGGCTATATTCGTGAGCAAGATGAGTCACTGCCTGTATGACTTGCTGGCACGCTGGAAGGCAGGCGAGTTCAACTGTGACATACCTTGCATCGTATCAAACCACGAAGATCTGCGCTATGTGGCCGAGCAGTTTGGTATACCCTACTACGTGTGGAGCATAAAGAAGGACCACAGCAACAAGGAGGAGGTAGAGAAGGCCGAGATGGAGCTGCTGAAGAAGGAGGATATCTCGTTTATAGTACTGGCCCGCTATATGCAGATAATCAGCGACGAGATGATAGCCGAGTATCCGCATCACATCATCAACATTCACCACTCGTTCCTGCCTGCATTTATCGGTGCCAAGCCATATCATCAGGCCTACGAGCGCGGTGTGAAGATTATCGGCGCAACAAGCCACTACGTTACGGCCGAGCTGGATGCCGGACCAATCATTGAGCAGGACGTGACACGCATAACCCACAAGGACACTCCCGAGAGCCTGGTGCTTAAGGGCAAGGACCTGGAGAAAATTGTGCTCTCGCACGCCGTGAGCAAGCACATACAGCGCAAGATTCTGACTTACAAGAACAAGACAATAATATTCTCATAATGCAAGTAGCAATAGTAAAATACAACGCAGGAAATATATATTCGGTGGTGAACGCACTGAAGCGACTGGGTATCGACCCACTGCTTACGGACGATGCCGAACTGCTGATGAAGGCTGACAAGGTGCTGTTTCCCGGACAAGGCCACGCTGGCGAGGCGATGGACTATCTGAGGGCCCGCAAGTTGGACGTGCTGATTCGCGACCTGAAGCAGCCCGTATTCGGTATCTGCGTAGGTCAGCAGTTGCTATGCCGCCACTCTGAGGAGGGCGACACCGACTGCATAGGTATATTCGACGCCGACGTGAAGCGCTTCAAGCCCGAGCGACACGAGGACAAAGTGCCCTGCATGGGATGGAACAAATTAGAAGTGAGAGGTGAGCGCTCGGCTTTGCCGCTTGGCTCGTCCAAGAATTTAGAAGTTAGAGACCAGGTTAATCCCATACTCAAGAATCTGGGCGAAAACCCCTACGTATACTTTGTGCACTCGTACTATGTACCCGTATGCCACGACACTATCGCTACGGCCGACTATATACTGCCCTACTCTGCATCTATGCACCGTGATAATTTCTATACCTGCCAGTTCCACCCCGAAAAGAGTGGTAAGGTGGGCGAACAGATAATCAAAAACTTTATAGACCTATGATTGAACTTATACCCGCCATCGACATCATCGGAGGTCAGTGCGTACGCTTGACCAAAGGCGATTACGACCAGAAGACAGTTTACGGCGAGCCGCTGGAAATGGCACGCGAGTTTGAGAAAGCTGGCATAAAGCGTCTGCACATGGTAGACCTTGACGGAGCCAAGAGCAAGCACATAGTTAACAGCCATGTGCTGAAACAGATAGCGGCCGAGACCAATCTCGAAATCGACTTCGGAGGTGGCATCAAGTCGCACGAGGATATCGATGCCGCATTCGAGAGTGGCGCGCAGATGGTGACCGTGGGATCGGTAGCCGTAACAAATCCGCAGCTGTTTACATGGTGGCTACAGAAATATGGTCCGGACCGCATGATTCTGGGTGCCGACGTGCGCAACGGAAAGATAAGCATCAACGGATGGAAAGAGGACTCTAATGAGGACCTGTTGCCATTCTTGAAGAAATATATCGACGCCGGAGTGAGAATGGTGCTTTGCACGGAGATATCGAAAGACGGCACGCTGGGTGGACCTGCTATCGACCTGTACAAGCGTGTGCTCGACAAGTATCCCGACCTGTACCTGATAGCCAGCGGTGGCGTATCGTCGATGAACGACATCTTGAAACTCGAAAATGCCGGAGTACCAGCCGTGGTGTTCGGCAAGGCCATCTACGAGGAGAAGATTGCCCTGAAAGAATTGTCGTACATAGCAAAACACAAGTAAACGATGGGACTGGCAAAGAGAATAATACCCTGTCTGGAAGTGAAGGACGGTGAGACCGTAAAGGGCACCAACTTCGTTAACCTGCGCTCGGCAGGCGACCCAGTGGCTCTGGGCAAGGCCTACAGCGAGCAAGGTGCCGACGAGCTCTGCTTTCTCGACATCACCGCTAGCTTCGAGGGCCGCAAGACGTTTACCGATATGGTGACGCGCGTGGCTCAGGAGATAAACATTCCCTTCACCGTGGGTGGTGGTATAAATGAACTGGCCGATGTGGAGCGACTGCTTTATGCCGGAGCCGACAAGGTGAGCGTGAATAGTGCCGCCATACGCCGACCAGAACTTATCGACGAGATAACTAACCGATTTGGTTCGCAGGTGTGCGTGTGCGCGATAGATGCGCGATTCGACGCCGATGGCTGGCATTGCTACCTGAAAGGTGGACGCGAGCGCACGGAGCGAGGTCTGTTTGAGTGGGCTCACGAGGCTCAGGAGCGTGGAGCAGGCGAAATACTGTTTACATCGATGGACCACGACGGAGTGAAAGAGGGATATGCCAACGAGGCTCTGCGCGAGCTGGCCGACAATCTGTCGATACCCATCATCGCCAGCGGTGGTGCGGGCAAGAAGGAGCACTTCCGCGACACATTTACCGAGGGTCATGCCGACGCCGCACTTGCCGCCAGTGTGTTCCACTTCGGCGAAATACCCATACTGGAGCTGAAACAATACCTCAAGTCGGAGGGAATTAATGTAAGAATTTAAAAATGTAACAATGTAAAAATTAAACAATGAAGATAGATTTTGAAAAGAGCGGTGGACTTGTTCCCGCTATCATACAAGATGCCAAGACCAAAAACGTACTGATGCTTGGCTACATGAACGAGGAGGCCTACGAGAAGACCATCAAGACTCATAAGGTAACATTCTGGAGTCGTAGTCGTAACTGCCTGTGGACCAAGGGCGAAACAAGCGGCAACTTCCTGCATCTGGTTGACATAAGGGTGGACTGCGACAACGACACTCTGCTGGTAAAGGCTACTCCCGACGGACCAACCTGCCACACAGGTACCGACACCTGTTGGGGCGAGGAGAACAATAGCGGAGTGACATTTCTGAGCGAGCTGCAGGACTTTATCAACCTGCGCTACGAGCAGATGCCCGAGGGTAGCTATACCACCAAGCTGTTTAAGGACGGTATCAATAAGATAGCCCAGAAGGTGGGCGAAGAGGCTCTGGAAACCGTAATCGAGGCTACCAACGGCACAAAGGAGCACCTGATATACGAGGCCAGCGACCTGCTGTATCACCTCACCGTGCTACTTACAAGCAAGGGCCTCCGCATAGAGCAAGTGGCCGACGAGCTACACAAACGCCACGACCCCAACTGGGACAAACAGCGCCGCGAAGCCAAAGCCGCAGGAAAAATGAAATAATACCGATTAGTTATGCTGATAAGTTATAAGAATGTAAACGTGTACCAGCACTCGGGAGAGAAAATCCTGGAGGGAGTGAACCTGGAGGTAGAAGAAGGCGACTTCGTCTATATCATTGGTCGTGTGGGCTCGGGTAAGAGCTCGCTGCTGGAGACACTATATTGCGAACTCGACGTGGACGAGGCCGACGAGGCAATGGTGCTGGATCGCGACCTGTTGACCATCCGCAGAAAGGAGATTCCAGGATTGCGCCGCGAGGTTGGCGTAGTGTTCCAGGACTTCCAGTTGCTGGGCGATCGCACCATTCATCACAACCTCGACTTTGTGCTTAAGGCCACAGGTTGGCGCATAAAGGAGCGCAGAGAGCAACGCATAGACGAGGTACTGGATATGGTAGGACTTGCCAACAAGAAGGACAATATGCCCAACGAGCTTTCGGGTGGCGAGCAGCAGCGTGTGGCCATCGCTCGAGCCATTCTGAACAATCCCCAACTCATCATCGCCGATGAGCCTACTGGCAACCTTGACAAGGACACTGCCGACAACATCATGCAGCTGCTTAAGAGCATCGCAGAGAAGGGCACGGCCGTAATCATGTCGACCCACAACATCGGACTGGTTAACAAGTATCCAGGTATAGCGTTCCAGTGTCAGGACGGCAAGGTGGAACAGGTGATAGTACGCAAGGCGGAGCCAAAGGTAGACGAAGTAAAGAATTAAAAACATAAGGCTTATGAAAGTTATGAAATTCGGCGGTACATCCGTCGGCACCCCAGAGAGAATGAAGGAGGTAACTGCACTTGTTACCAAGTTTAACGAACCAGTGTTCGTAGTGCTTTC
>Ga0256407_10007072_pt1 | contig 17072 bp, 14 predicted proteins | sample RumenRJG_04DNA_FD_193489 | JGI IMG/M metagenome (GOLD analysis project Ga0256407, IMG submission 193489) | Bovine rumen microbial communities from Lethbridge, Alberta, Canada - RJG_04 | ecosystem: Host-associated > Mammals > Digestive system > Stomach > Rumen | place: Canada: Alberta...
ATTCTCTTTTACTAATTTCTTAAAATCTTCTATTTCTCTAATATTAAGATACTTATTTATGTATAACGTATATAATTCAAGATCTATAAGTCCATCAAAAATATCTTTCTTTGACGAATTTTTTTTAAAATCACGAATCTTTTGTTCTGATTTTTCTTGTTTACCTATCTGATAATCTTTTTTCATAGTTTTTACTACTCCATTACTTTCATGAATTGTTTCACAAAAATGATCCAATCACTCTCTATTAGAAATCAAACAATTCGTCTGTTCCATTTCCTTCTTCTTCTCGTATTTGTTTCAATACATTCTCTTTAATCTCTTCCCAATCTTCTTCCGCTGCATCTTCATCATCATCATTCATTTTCAAAACAATCTCTCTAAATATTAAATTTGTAGCATATATTTCCAATTTCAAATGATCAATTTGTTCAAAGATATCTTTCTCTAAATCATCAAGATCGATTAACTTCGCATTCGTTTTATAGGAATATTCCATAACAGTATCATTTTCGATTGCTAGCATTTCATTGATCAATTCTGATAGCAAATCAATATCGTCAGCACTCTTCATTAGAAAGATTGCTTGATAATTGAAATAGATTAATTCTTCTTGATCATGATCAAATGCTAGAATATACTCTTGTGGATCTGCTTTTCTAATACGAATCTCATATTCTTCTAATACTCCATCATCCCATACAGGTTTCACCCGTTCATTCAATCTTTCATCAATAAAGATCGAAATTACGATATCTTTTCCTTCATACTTCGGCTTTATGATATATGGAACTTTGATAAAGATATTTTCTTTCTTCTCTTCATCATAACTTTTCAAATCAATATATTTAAAATCCCATTTATGAACGTATAGAGTTTCCAAGGTCACCATTCATCCTTTCATGAAGCATTCTGTAATTTTGGATTTAATCAAAAAGTTTGATACGCTTTTTGATTGTGGGTTTCAGTATCATCTTGGCACATTAATCTTGTCTGGGTTGAGATTATTATACGATACTTTTAATAAATATGGGTTAAATTTTATTGTAGTAAAACATACTTTCTTTTAGGGTTTATTCTCTTATCTTGATACATTGATCCAGATTGGATTCAAATCTGATTATACGATACATTTAATTGTCGTGGGTTTCATAATAGTATACGATACTTTCGGATTTCATTGGATTTAAATAATGACCTTAGAAACTACCATGATGTTCCCATATATATCAAAAAGGATCCCTTACCATGCGGTAAGGGATATCAATAATTATAAACAGGAAAAGAGTTTGAAACGAAGAAATGCCTATCATCTAAATAACTCTTAGATTATATAAGAGTTATTCTTTGTTTCATTTTTGATTATCCCAAGTATTTTCGATAATGATCGGTCTGAGAGTTCTTACATCAATCTTATTACCAGTGTACGCTTCATACTGCTGTTTGCAGGTAGTTTTGACATTATCCATAGATTCATATACTTTCTCTATAGTGCTAGTATTGCTATATGGATTTACTCTCCACATACCACAAGTTTTCACTCTATAATAGAATTCTCCATTAGAATCATGAACGAATCTACCTTTATCGATAGTTTTATCATAAACAGAATTCATTAATCTTAAAAAATTTTCCAAAATGATAAAACTATAATTGCACCTAATGTATAATGATGCGTCATCTACATTCATAACCCTTATTGCTCTTATTCTTCCCCTACTAACGATATTCCTATCAAATGTCCTATATTTCTTACTAATCCTATTGATGATGCAGTTAGGATTATAAAACATTCCTGGATTTGCATTTAAATATTCCAACAGATCTCTTAATACCAACTCATTATGACGAGGAAGATATCTCATGCATATACCATCTTTTATTTCCCAATTTGGGATAATCAGATAGACATCATCTACTCCATCGTATTTGTATTTACGATGATTGCAACTCATGATACTCGGTTTAATCCTACCAAAATAATCATATTCATATCTGTCGTTATCATAATCATAGTACATTTTTGCTCATTTCTCCTATAACTAATTAATATTTTGTAAACAAATATTTAAAAAGTTATATTTAGCATATCATTTTATATATGCTTGAGTACAAAATATTGAAAAATAATAGCTTATATTTATCATTTAATATGCTTAACGCAAAAATAAAAAATTTTTATTGAAAATTTCGAGCTGGATTACACCAAGCTGGATGCTTGGTGGAACTATTGATGACTGAAATTACATAAATGTAATTACATTACAAGAAGAAAAAAGAGGGGGTTTATAAGGGGATCCGAACCTATTCCCAAATCGAGTGAAAACTTATTCTGATGAAAAATTTAATTGAAATATTTTGTTGGTAAACTATTTTCTTGAAATTAACTTCTACTTTTTAAATACCTCTTATATATAGATTAAATATAATAACAAGTTCCTCTACCTGGAAATGGTAGAGGGAGATTTTATGAAAATTATTTGATCGAATCAATTTTGATGAAATTGAAGATATTTTGAATAAATTTGATCTACCTAAACATTCTCTCAATTTGTTTCTCTTGTTTTTAGGGTACTGCGTATATAGATATCAAATCTATATACGCAGTACCCTGTAAATCAAAGAAATCATTCAATTTGAGTGTAAGTTTATCCAAAAAAGTAAAAAAATCAGGAATTCGACAAAAAATAATCTCCTATCTAGATAGATAGGAGATCTATTATCAATTTCATCAATAATTATCAGGAGTAGATCTTCTAGAATATCTAGTAAACTTGTATACAGTAGCATTCTGTATAGGTTTATCAAATATCTTAGATTCAGTAAATAGAAATTTCTTATATTCATCAGTTAGTTTCTTTCTATCCAGAATCAATTCTTTCAACTGATTCATATTCTTATCCGAAGCATCTCCTGATCTTACAATCTTCATAATTGATCTGTCAATATTGACAATGTAATTCTTCATCCAATTCTTTTTTAAACTAAATTCATGTCTATTCATATGATCTACCTTCATATACACTTGTAATTAGTAAAAATAAGAAATTGATAAATATAAGGCTCTTGGTTTTACCTGTTCAGGTATAATTAGAAACCAAATATCTATCAATTTCTTCATTCGTATATTATGGATTTAACTTTCTGCTGATACACTTTGATCTTGTATGGGTTTCATTCCAATTCAATGAAACATTATACTGGCATGGGTTAATGTCAATTTGTATGATGCATTCGTAATCTGTGGATTTAATTTTTTGTGTTGATACATTTCAGGTCACTGGATTTAATTCTTCAGGTTTGATATTTCGCTTCCGATGTATGGATCTAGTACGCCTTATGGCACTTTAGATTTCATATGGATTTAATTCATTTCAAATGAAACATTAGCGATGAATTGGATTTTATCATACTTCATGATACTTTCCTCTACAATGGATTTAAAAAAGTTCATGTGAAACATATTCTTATTGGGTTTAATGTGTGAAAATCTGATACTTTTTAAGTCACTGATAAATATCCCTCTTCCAGCAATATGAAACATTTTATTGATTTGGGTTTAATTTTTATAGCTCTGATACTTTAACATTGCTCGGATTTAATTCTCAATCCTAAAACATTTAAGATTCATGGGTTTACGTCTATCTTTAGTGATACATTCATTATGAATGGATTTAATTATTGACCCTGATACATTTTGACAAGTTGTGTTAAAATAAACCTCCTTGATACTTTTGCTTGAGTCGGGTTACTCATATTATATGAAACATTTAAGGTTCATGGGTTTACGTCTACCTTCAGTGATACTCTTAAAGATTGTGGATTTCTCTTATTATCTGATACTTTTCATGATAATGGTTTGAATTCATCTTTTGAAACATTCATTACAGTTGGTTTGATGTTTCAGCCATTGATACTTTTCTCCTTAATGGGATTATTCTGTCTTTTTGAAACATTTTCATCTATTGGGTTTATTATGGGCTTTGATACATATAAATACCTCCTTCTAGCTACTACATATATATAGTATATGTTTCAAATTTAGAACCCCATGCAAAAAATTGGTATTTCTTGACCTTCCTATAAAAATGGATTTATGGAGGCGAATATCCATGGAACGGAATACTCATATTTATCATCGTATTAAAATCATTCAAGATCCTACATATAGATTAACAAATCCTAATGCTACTGATAATAGTGGAGCAGTTCAATATGTAGATATATTTCCATATCTGAAACATATTGTGTTTACGAAAGATTTACCGTCAAAAGATGAAATTGATGATTTTAATTTGAAATATCATGGGACTGCTTATATTGAGATTATCGAGGATGATAATATCAGCTTACATATTAACAGACCGTGGTGTGATGATATTAAGAGACTGGCTATTTCATCAGTTGCTAGTTATCAAGATAATAAATTTTCTGATTATATCGAAATCATTCGATATATGAGAGAGAATATGATTGCAAATGGAACGACATTGGGGGTTCCAGCAATTTGTAATAAATATATGGATGAAATTTGTTTGATGAATCGAACATTGGGGATTATGAAGAATATTCTTGAGCAGGAAGATAGTAAATCTCCACTTCAGTATCTAAATCAGGTTGTATTTGAAATCTGTTTATATCGAGATCGTTTGCAATCTTTTATCTTTGAAGAGCAGAATGCTACGAAAGCCATTTATGAAACTTACAGATTATCTCAATCGATCTATTATTATGAGAGATATGTGAATGGACAAGATTTGAGAAAGAATAAGAAGTTGAGAGAGTATTTGAGAAAATTAGAAAAAGAGAATGTATGAGAAAAATAAAAGGGATGGCTTCTGCCATCCCTAATAGTTTGTGATTTAAATTTTAGACATCATCACCGAATCTCTTTTTGAGTCCTTCTATGAAGTCTGGAGTGAAAGACAGTTCTGTACCATCTTTGTATTTCTCATAGATTTCTTTTGCACGAGCCCAACTAATAGGCTTGTTGAAATCAAGATTCTTGATTTCGTTGTAATCTTTATTGCTGTTGTTGTATTCTTTAATTTCAGTTGTATATTTGTTTATACAATATTTACCATCATGGAAGCTTCCAACGATAGGGCCATCTGTTTTGAAATTAAGAGGTTCTTTTTTGATTTCTTTGTCGATATTATAACTACCAACTTCGTAATTATCATAATTGTCGAGAATGACCCAATCGAAGAGATCGTTATCATCAACAATTTCTCCAGATTTCATGAATTTATCGACGATGGAATAGATATTTTTGATTGTCTTTTCTTTGTTGATTTTGGCATCCTTGCCAAACTTACAGCGAAGTTTTGTATTGTGATTGAAATTCACAATGACCTCGTTGTCAATGATCATGATGTTTTTGATGAAAGAGCAACGAACGTATTTGCTCATACCATGTTCTCTAACGATAACCATAATTTATCTCCTCCTATTACTCTACAACATCCATCGTCATAATTTCGTATTCTTCGCTTGAATAGTAAACATCTTCGTTACTCTCAAGCTCATGAACACGTTTTTGATCTCCTTCTCTACCAAGAGAATAGAGTTTGTCGAGTTCTTTTCCAAGATTGATAAGACGATGAGCTTCCTCATCAGCTTTCTTATCATCAAGGAAAATCTTATGAACTATATATTTGCTCTCATCAGCAGTAACATAATGCTGATGGAATACGATGATATAAGCTTCTTTCATTTTAGTTTCCTCCTTTACACTGCTTTCGTTAGATCAACAAAAGACTCATTGATCAACGAATTCGCTTCTGTACCAATATCAGCGAATACACGCCCATCGATAATAAAGTAATTCACTTCATGAACGTAGAAATCGCTATCTGTTTCTTCAAAATATTTATTGAGAGTTTCTGCCTCCTTTTCTGCATCGTATCTATTTTTATAGATACTTTGCTTGTGGCTTTTATCTTCTACAACCTCCTCTCTTAACCCATTTTTATAATAGGATTCCATCACAATATATACTGTTTTCTTTTCCATATATATTCCTCCTTCTATATACCTCATATATATAGTATATGTTTCAAATTTGGAACCCTATGCAAAAAATCGACTTTTCAGTGCAAAGCTTTTAGTAATATAGAAAAAATAAAAGGATGAGATGATTCACCTCCTTTCCACCCTTTTATTTTACCGGAGCCGGAATTTAACGATTTTGGCATAATCGCTGAACTCAGATTCATTGAGGGAGTTACCATAGTAACCTCCCTCGAAATGTCCTTCTCCGTTCTTGTCGGAGATCCAAGTGCGAACCGCATAGTTGCGATTCGCATTGGTCTCATAGCCATCTCCGATCTTCTTGGAGATGACTTCATACCGGATATGTTTGACATTCAGTTCCAACACATCTGGCATGAACCTGAGCTTGACAAGGATCAATTCCTCGCCTTTGGCTTCGAGCTCGGAAAGCATCTTGATCAATGATTTATTCATCATGATATGTTTCCTCCTGTGGAAACGTCTGCCTGCAACATGCAGGACAGTAAATCTAGATTTTCGATCTAGATTTCACATATATAGTATATCATTTAAATTTCACACAATAACAAATATCCCTCTACTTTCGTAGAGGGATATTTGTTATCTTTCTAGATTATCTTCAAAGAAATATTTTATTATGAATATGAAGGATCCTATGATAACTATTAATGATACGATTTCTATCATTAAAATCATGATATCATTAAAGCTTATCATAACTTATCGAGGATATTACTGAACTTCCCGAATGCTTGTTCTTTTGTTTCCACTGGAGATGTTAAAGCATCATTCATGCTAGATTCGATGCTATTGTATTTTACTCCAACCAATTGATTGGCACACGAATAGATGCAACTCAACATGACTTTCTCACTTGCATTTGGAGTATCCGATTCAAATACGATATCCATATTCGAATCAAATACAATGCAGTGATAAGTAGACGCTTCTCCCACTGTAATCTTCATAATAATTACGGTGTATGTTTTATCATTGATATCAATGAATGCTTTATAGAACTCGCCATTCTTGTTGAAGATAGATTTGATCTTTACCATTATATAGCCTCCTATATACAACTAACATTTATTAGTTGTCATTTGATCTATCAAAATGTATCCATCTACCGAAGTAGATGGAAGTTTATGTTTACATCAGTAAGCAGAAGAATGCTGCATAAATTACCAGCATATGAAGCGATTGATCTACATAGAAATATGAACGAATTACATCGTCATCATTCTCTGGATCTTCTCCATGGGTACAACGCCATTTATCGATAATGATATGAGACAAGAATATTGCAATAACAATCCAGAACCAATTATGAATATCAAGACCCATAAAAATAGATGTAACGAAGAGTCCTACTGTTACAACGAGGGTATAGATGGCACCATGGCATGCTAGAATATAATAAGAAGTTCTTTTATATTTTGCTAGAAAATCTGGTTGGAATGGATAATCTGCGATACAATGAACTCCAAACAACAGAATCATTGCAGTAAGAACAGAAACGATCATATGAACACCTCCTTCTTGTGTTTTATTTATGAGTCACATTTTAGTAAAGCGAAAGAGAGTGTGATATTAGATGATCATTGATAGATATTTGAAAGAAAACTGTTTGAATGAATTTTCTCTTGGAGATATCTTTGGTAATAAAGAGGATTCATCGAAAGGATCTCTTGGGGATCATTATTATAATCATGGAATTAATCATGATATTCCATATGATGACGATGTTCTTTCAGGAGATATGATTAGTCCTCAGATGAAGAAAGCTAGAATGAGAGAATGGATTCCATTCGTGAAGCAATCGAATAAAAAATATAGAGCGATTAAGAGCAATAGATCTTGTGGACTTCTTGGAATATGGGATATTTTGTTTAATCCATTTACAGAGGCTGATGTTATCAAAGGATCTCTCTATGGAGAGAAACAGGGAAAGATTATCTTATCTGAAATTCTATATGATCATGAAGATATTTTTGAAGCATTGAAGAAGAAACATCTTGGATGTATATCTGCGAGTTATGAAGATAATGATCCAAGAGATTGTGAAAGATGCTATATCTATTTGCCGGATACTAGAAAATGGTATTTATGTGACGAGCAAGATGAAGAGAATCCAATGGATATGAAACCTTTAAACTATAACGATTGGATTGGGAATGAAAAGATGGAATGTATTGAAATGCTTGGAGGAGAAGGATTAGTTAAAAGTGATTTTAAAGGGATAAAGTAAAATTCATGTGGCTTTAATTTGAAAAAGTATTAGATGGAAAACTTATACAATAAATAAGATAGCGTATATACAGAAAGGATGTATTATCATGGAGAATAGTTTAGTAATTGTAACCATTATTTTATTAACTACATTTTTCTTAGGATTTAGATTTAAACAATTGGATGATGGGAGAAAGAAAAATGAAGAAAATATCAATCTTCAAAATGATGATGATGTAGATCCTTTCCCTTCATACTCTTCTTATGATAAAGCTTACAATGATAGACCTTATGAAATGCATCCCAAAGATCGTTACTATATTAATCGTTATCGGGTTAATAAATTTTTAGATATGGTATTTGGATTATATGCTAGCAATGATTGGATCAAAATTAATTATGAGAACTATCAAAAATTTGAAAATAAATATTTGATCAAGGAAGAATGGTATCTAAAATATTTCAGAGATGAATTAGAGAAGATTGCGATTCTTTATCATGAAAAAAAATATGGTGTACATTATGATCATTTTGATATTGATGAAATGAAATATAAAGAATGGGAAGAGATTACAAGATGGCATACATTATATGTGAGAAATACTTTGAATCAGCCACATCTTCCTAAATTCCCAAAAGATTCTGGAGAGATTTCGGATGATGAGGCTTTATATTATCGAGCTATAAGTAGATTTAATTTGATTAAATAAAGGAAGATTTTCACGATAACTGATACTATATCTAAAGATTTTAATAGTTATTGGACTGGAAGCTATAAGTGGTTGAATTATACGTTTATGCATAATGGATGGTATTATTTTGATAGAGTATGTAATATTAGTGAAATGTATAAGTACGATACTAGTAGTTATTATAGATCTCCTTCTGTAGAAGAAGAAATAAATAATAGCAAAGTAAATTTAAAAAATTATATGAGATAGACTATATAGTAGTAGAATATTATAGGGCAGTAGTTGAATTGGATCAACACGATACCTCTAATGTCGAGTATATGGGTTCGAGTCCCATCTGTCCTACGTAGGATACTAGGTAGTTACTAGTATCCTGCTACCTTGTAATTAAAAATCTTGGTCGGTATTCTGTGTACTTGCAAAAGTGGTAAGTACCTTGCTAAATTTTATTCACATCCTAGGTGTTTAGTGATGAGGTTATAGCTGTGATATATCCGTATAACTATGTGCACAATGGTATACTATGAATAGCAGCCTACGCAGGAATGAATACGGTAAGAACTAATAGGCCTGTCACCAAGATTTTTAATATTTATATAATAGGGGTGTAGCTAAATTGGTTTGTTAGCGGCTGTCTTATACACAGTGTCATTATAAAAATGCAGGTTCGAGTCCTGTCACCCCTACCAATTTATGCTGGGTTCACATAGTGGCCGATTGTGCTAGTTTTGTAAACTAGAGGAGAAATCCCGCGTGAGTTCGAATCTCACACCCAGCTATTATAATTAATTCTCCAACCTTAACGAGGTTCTATAATTTTTTCACGAGAAGGAGATTTATTATGTTTATCGTATACAAGACTACAAATCTTATTACCAAAGAATATTATATTGGTAATCATAAAGTAGAAGATAATGAAGAAGAGTTCTATGGAACAGGCAGATTCATTCGGCAATCTATTAAGAAATATGGCACCGATAATTTAAAATTTGAAGTATTGAAACAGTTTGATAATAGAGAAGATGCTAAAAAGTATGCTAAATCTCTTATTAAGCTCAAACCTACAAAGAGTTTTATAACTAATAAAACGCGGACGTAGTTCAATTGGTAGAATGTCAGATTTCCACTCTGAGGGTTACGGGTCCAAATCCCGCCGTTCGCTATTTTAATTTAAAGGATCTTCGCCTTAACGTGGTATAAAATTTTGTAACGAGAGAAGATCCTAATTATGATATCTATAAGGTAACTCCTTATAGATATCTTCATTTTTGCTTAATGCTCTCCTATTCAACACTACATACGTTTCGCATATCTTCCCTCTACCTTTATTGGTAGAGGGAGATCTGCTGTCAAATGGCTTAAGTTTGACTACTATATAATCTGATATAAAGGAGGGATATTGACGTGGCTAAGTTGAATCCTGTTACAGAATATTTGAAGAATGTAGCAAAAAGTGTTAAATATGCTACTGTGGCATATATCGACACGAATGCTCCTGCTACAAAGGAATTCAGAGATACTAACAAAGAACTATTTCAAGATATTACGTCTGCAGTTAGAAACTACAAAGGAACGATTATGCAGGCAGAAGCTGCTGTAAAGAATACACCACTTTACAGACAGGGATCTGCAGCATTTGAGAATACAATAACTGCTATCAAGACAGGTAAATTCTATAATAAAGATGCAGAAGATGCAGCAATGGATGCAATGTTTAACACTGACGAAGAGTATCAAGATGAAACTCAAGGTGGAGGGGCAGAAGGATCCAATTTCGAATATAGCGAAAATGGCCCTGATGGCGCCGATGCAAAACAAAGTCCAGTGATTTCTCGTGGAGAGAAATCTCTTATGAAAGTTATTCATAGAACGAGTTCTGCACAAGGTAAGAGAATTGCTGGAACCGTTGAAGCATCGGCAAGATATATTGGAAGTATTAATAGAGCATCTGCTAGTGCTATGTTGGCTCAAGGTCAACAGATGACTAGTCTGATGCAAGGTGGATTCAGAGATATTCATGGAGGATTGAATGAATTAAATCAGTTCAATCAGTCTGTTGTTAAAACACTTGCTGAAAATGCCACACAATATTTCCAGATTACTACTGGAATAATGCAAGAGAATAATGCTATTCTTAAAGAGATGCTTGAGATGCAGAGAAATTTGTATCAAGCACAGAATCAAGATAATAACGAATTTGGTGGAAAACTCTATAACATGGTTGGAGCTGAAGGAACACCGGATCTCAAAGAATACGGAAAGAATATTTTTAGTAATATCAAGAAGCTTATTAATGAGAAATCTTATGGTATGGGAGATATGCTGAATGAGGATATGTTGCGCATGTTTGCATCGAATCCTACAGCAGCAATTCCTGGTTTTCTTATTTCTACCGCTCTTGGTCCTGCTGTTAAGACCTCTCTTCAGCAATTGAATTCTACACTTAGTGGTGTATTTACAACAGCCATTGCTCGCCTGAATTATAATGCGAAAAAGCATGATGGTGAGAATAATATGGCTGAGATTCTTGGTAAAATCTTTGGAGTTCAAGATATTGATAAGAATAGACTTGATACAAGATCTATGAATAATAGAGCTGTTCCATTTGATTTTGAAACGAGAAAAGCAATTATTGAGATTATTCCTTCTCAATTGTCTCGTATTGAATCTGCAATTACAGGAAAACCTGCTCAGGTATACGACATGAAACAAGGTCGTTGGATGAGCATGAATGAGATCAAAGAAAATTTTAAGAATTTCAGAAAAGGATCTATTAGCAATGCTACCTATCAAGAGCAGAATGAATTAGCTCAAATGATGGATGAGATTCATGCTGATCGGCAAACTATGATCAAAATTGAAGAAGCTATTGAGAAGATCAATAGTAAGAGATTTGATGATTATGGTTATTATGACAGATCTGGATCTATGGCAGAAAGAGCAAGTAGATATGGAGTAGATGACGAGCAGATCATGGCAATTGTTGATCGCATGATGCAAAATTTGTCGAAACAAACAAAAATGCAATCTGCTCTTAATTTTACGAATGCTAAAACTGGATATAATAATTATTTGAAGCAACTTGAAAACGAGGGAACCTCTGTATACAATCTGTTGTTTAATGGATTTGATAAGAGAAATGCTCTTGTTACAGATAGATATGATATTTCTGATAAGACATCGAAACTCGCATCTGCATTCGACCTTACTCAGCAGAAAGATAAATATGGATTAACAATCTATGATTATCTTAGAGATATTCGAGAGAATACATGGTGGGGAGGACAATCTGGAGGATATGGTAATGGGCAAGGAAATGGTCCTATCAATCCAACTGGTCCTCGTACTCCTCATTATAATGATAGAGAGATTATGACTGCGGCTGCTATGAATGCTGCTAGACAGAATCAAGCGGATAGAATGTGGGAAAATTCTCAATCTCAGATTATTCGAGAAGCAGCAGCTCGTGGAGAGAATATTCCTTATCTTAGAAATAATGAACGTACATCTGAAGAAGATATGAGCAGACTCATGAACAATATTGATACTCGTGCACAGTTCATGAAATCCATGCAGCATATCGGCCAGATGGAAGATAATACAAATTTCTTGAATCGAGCAATTCAAGAGGCAGCAGAAAAGAGTCGAAATTCAAATCCTGCTAATGGTGAGAAAGGTCCTGAAGCTGCTGCTACTAAATCTTTTGCTAAAAAATTAGTAGATGCTGCCACGATAGGTCAAAAGTTTGGTGTGATTGCAGAAGGTCTTCAGAATCTTACAATGAAGCCTGCTGATCTTTTGACCGGTGTTTTAACAAAAGCAGACGAGAGTATCTATGGATTCTTCTTTAACGATACTGATGCCTCTTCTCCTGTTGTAAATGGAGAGAAAGTTAAAGGCTTCGCTGGAAGAATGAATTATGAATTAGGTAATTTGTTCAAGAAAGCAAATAGCTGGATAGATACTGTAATTCTTGGTAAAGATGAGAATGGTGAAACGCATTTTAAAGAGCGTTTGAAAGAATTTACCGGTATAGATATTGATAAGATTAAGAACGATTATCTTATCCCGATTAAAAAAGGTATCTCTGATAGTATTAAAGGAGCTATTCAAACTGTAAAGGATTCTGCTAAAACCAGTTGGGGATATGCAAAAGATGCATATTATAATATTACTGGAAAGCCACGTCCAGAAGCCTCACCGGAATCAGCAGCAGAAAGTGCTACAGAAGCTGCTTCTACTGCAGCATCAAATGCAAAAGAAAAATTTAAAGAAAATATTGCAGATATTCAACAACATGCAAATGGTGCTAGAAATGTTACGAAGACAGGATTAACGATTATCTCTAAAGGTGAACGTATTATTCCTTCGGATGAAAATATTTATAACCCTGATTTGAAGAATGCATCCAGAGATAAAGATCGCAGAAATGAAGAGAAGATTAAACAGCGTTTAAATCAAATCTTTGATAAGAGTCTTAATATAGAGAAACACGCAGATGGTACTAAATCCTATGGTAGTAGTCAATCCGAAGTTCAGAAGGCCGCAATTGCAAATAGACCTTCTACAGAAGAACCTGGATTAGGAAAACAATTCATGCAACAAATCTTTGGAGATGAGCAAACTCTTCAAGGAAAGATCACGTATGCAAATGCAGTTGTGAAAAAGCATCTTCCTGATGCTGCTGGAGGAGCTGTTGTTGGTGGTGTTGCAGGTACACTTCTTGGTGGTCCATTAGTTGGCGCTGTACTTGGATCTGCTGTTAATATCGTATCGAATTCTGAATTCTTGCAGAAACAGCTTTTTGGTGAAAAAGTTGTTATGGCTGATGGTAGTACTAGAAGAAAAGGCGGATTGTTCTCACAAGAAACCCAAGAGATGATGAAAAAATATCTTCCTGATATGAAGGCTCTTGGTATTACAGGAACAATTTTAGGTGCTGTTACTGGTCTTGGACCTATTGCTGGTTTAGCAATTGGATCTGCTATTGGATTTGCTAAGAATAATGAAAGTATACAAAAAGCACTTTTTGGTGAACATGGAATGTTCAATGATAAAACCAAAAAGATGCTTAAGAAAGCATTTCCTAATATGGCTATCGGTACCGGTGCAGGAGCTCTTGGAGCTAGTGCATTGCTCGGTGTTGGTGGCCTTGGATTGCTTCCGTTTGCTGTTATTGGTGCAGGTGCAGGATTAGTTTCATCTACAGATGAATTCAAAGACTTCCTTCTTGGTAAGAAGGATGAAAAAGGTAATAGAAAAGGTGGTCTTGCCGGAGCTATTAAAGAGACGATGGTTCAACCTCTTGCTTCTTTTGCTAACGGATTGAAAGATCAATTCGGAGATTGGCTGAAAGATAAGATGTTTAAACCTGTTGAAAGAGCAATGGCTCCGATTGGTAAGACAATTGAGCTTGGATTCAAAGATACAATTAATTTTATTAATAAATCTTTGAAAGCTATGTTTGATCCAGTTACTGGCATTCCTATTTTTGCTCAAATTGGATGGATGGTTAAGAAAGCTTTCGGTCCTCTTGAGACGATGGGAAAGAAAGCTGTAAAGGCTGCTGGATGGATTGTTTCTAGACCTTCTGCATGGATTGGAGCTATGGGAGATAAGATGCGTAGATCCCATATTAAATCTGGTAATGCAGATTATATGACAGCACAAGAGCGTCTTAAGTTTATGGGTGAAGATGATTATGCCCATAAAGATGTAGATAAGAAGATGGCTGGATCTACTGTGGAAGAACTCGAAAATATGAAAGAGCAATTCGAGTTATTCCGTAAAGGTAGAGGCTATTTTGATGAAAAGACGAATGACACAGTTCGTGAAATGGGTTCCACAGTTACACAAAAAGTAGGTGGAGATACTGGTAGAGCTTCTCAAATCATGAAGGCTGTAAATGCTGGAGATATTGAGAAAGCGATCAATCTTGTTGATGAAGCAAGAAACATTAGTATTTCACAGAAGAGAGAACTCTATAAGTATATCAATCAGAAATCTGACGAACTTAATCGACTCAGAACAAAGAAAGCCAACTATGATGAAGATCGAGCTTCGATTCTTAAGAAACTTGATAAGATGGGATTCAAGGGAGTTAATGAAGATAATATTGATAAATATGGATCCTCTCTTGATACAGAAATTCAGAGTAGAAAGAAACTTATTGGAGAAAATGCTATTAGTGACGCTCAGGCAAAAGGCGATACTAATATGGCAAATGCTGCTATCATTACTGGATCTATTAATGATAATTTTGCTGAATTGATTCCTCTTATGGCAGAATCTACACAATACTTGGCACAGATTGCTGCTAAAGGTGGAGAATTATCTTGGTTCCAGAATAGAAGATTGCGTAATCAGCATAATGCTGGTGTGGATAGAGCTGTTGATATTAATTTAAGAGATGATAAGCTCTCTAATAAGATCAATAAGAATATTACCAAAGCGCTTCATACGACTAAAGTATCTAAGAAGAATAGATATAATCTTCTTACAGACAATGCTCTTCAAGATCGTTTGTTTAATCTTGGAGATCAAGGTTATCATCTGGAAGATATTAATACTGTTCTTGAATTGAAGCCAAAAGATAGAGATCGTTATTTGAGTTTGGCTGAACTCGGATATCAAGTTCCTGACCCATCTGCTATCGCAGGTCTTACAGAAAAGCAATTCAATAATTTAACAACGCTCGCCAAGGCAGGTATTCGTATTACTGATTTTGATGCTGTTAAGAACCTTGATACAGATGAAGCTCAGATTATGGCTGATTTGTATGTAAATGGATACAATCAGTTAAATCAAGGAACTCTTGAAGGTTTGGCTAAAACTGGAGGACGGGCTCTTCTCGCTGAAAATGATATTGACACCGCTCAGAAGCAGATGCGTAAGCTTAATATTAAAGATACAGCTACAGAACAAGGAATTGCAATTGGTAATAAGATTAGTAATAAATATCGGGAAGCTGTTCGTAATGCTACACCTAATGCCGAGCAACAGCAGCAAACAGAATATATTCAACCGGAAGTATTGAATGATCTCGTTGATGTTCCAATGTACGCAAATGGATTGAAATATGCAGATAGAGATCAGCTTGCTATTGTTTCTAAGGGTGAACGTATTGAAAGGGCAGATCAACCTAGAGAACATCTTAGACCACAACAATATCAGTCTACATTAAGACGTAATGTTGTAGATGATGCTGAACTTGCTGGAAGATATTTGTATCGTAAAGTTAAAAATAGAATTGGTGGAGAAACAACGAGTACACCTGCATCGAGAGATACTACTCCAATGCTTGTTAGCACTGATTATGGTCCTATTGTATATGATAAGGATGCAAATGGTAGATTAACGTACAATAAAGAGGCTACCCCTTCAAATGTTATTAAAACCATTGATCAGAGAGATACAATTATGGCTGGTATCAGTAATAACCTGGTAGAAATTGCTAAAGTATCTGCTGAACATGAAGGATTCATGAAGTGGTATAAGAAGAAGGAAGAAAATAAGAAGGGTGGTATTCTTAATTGGATTATGAATGCCATCATGTATGGGCCCCTTATCTATAAATTTGCTAAATTCCTCGCAAAAGGATTGGGACTGAATGATCTTTCGAAGCTTTTAGATAACCTTCCGAAGAAACTTGGAGATTTTGTTCTAAAAGGAATCGAAAAGATCGGAAATAAGATCGGAGATATCTTTGGTAAAGGTAATGCTGGAGAAAAGGTTGCCGATATTATCAGAAGAATATTTGGTCGTAAAAATAGCGATGAAAACGGCGATGATGATAGTGGCAATAGCATCGATATCAATAAAGGTATTATCAAAGCTATTCGGCAACATAATGAAGATGTTGTTATTCGTCTCGATAAACTTCTTGAAAAACCATTTGAATGCACATGCAATTGTTGTGGAAATGGAATAAATAATAAGAAAAAAAATCAAGATGAAAATTCCAAAAGTAATGAATCCGAATCAAAGAATGATAAACGAAATAAGAACTCAAAAGATGGAAAGAATAAAGATAATAAGAAGGACAATAGCAGCAAGAAGGATAATAATGGAAAGACAGAACCAGAAAAACCTTCCGATGCAATGAAGAGAAGACCTGGAGAAAGTAAACGTCAATAT
>Ga0256407_10007073_pt1 | contig 17071 bp, 20 predicted proteins | sample RumenRJG_04DNA_FD_193489 | JGI IMG/M metagenome (GOLD analysis project Ga0256407, IMG submission 193489) | Bovine rumen microbial communities from Lethbridge, Alberta, Canada - RJG_04 | ecosystem: Host-associated > Mammals > Digestive system > Stomach > Rumen | place: Canada: Alberta...
ATCCGCAGCTTTCCAGTATCTTACGAAGTTCGCTGAACCTCAAATCCTTTGATAAAGAATAAATACGGCTGATCAGTTTATCCCATTTCGACATATCTTCTTCTGCCTTCCATTATATTTGGTGCCATATATGGTGTCAACTATTTATTAATTATATGACAAGACTTGTAATTTCACCTTTCCACACATAAAATATAACCGATGGATACTGTTTTCTATCATATTATTGCATCCATTGGTTACTGCCAATCTTATTACCGGGAGATTTAAAAATGGAAACAGGATTTTGTCCGGAAAGATTAAAGAATATTCGGGAAGAGAGGGGGCTTAATAAAGCTGAAGCAGCGAGACTGCTCGGCTTATCAAAAATGGGATACCTGCGCTATGAAACAGCGGCCAGAACACCCTCCTGGCAGACGATTGTATTTATGGCGCAAAAGCTCGGAACCTCACCTGAATACCTGACCGGCGCCTCTGAAGTCTCCGAACCCGCAGAATATCTGATTTCCAGGTCAGATGATCCAGAACTATTCGACCTGGTCAAAGACATAATTGACACAAAGAATCCTGCCCGAAAAAGGCTCCTCGCCTATCATCAGAAACTGAAGGCTGATTCCGGACAGTGACAATGTTCCTGGGTATCACATGTCTCCATCAAACATGTGCCATAATTGAAACTTCTCTGCTGGCAAATACCGGATGAAGCAAAAAAAAAACACCTGATTTTCATGATCTAATTTCCAAAAACCAATCTGGTTTTCAACCGCAAAAGGGGCTGTCGCATTAAGAGAAAAAATGATATGCTTCTTTTTGATATTTTGATATTGAAATATCGATACAACACCTGTTCCGGCTTGATGCCAATGGTGTGGAGATCCTTGAGGACGATTTCGACGTTATTGTATCCCGTGATATCCAGGATATTCGCAAGTTCTCTGTGGATGAGGTCCTCGTCCATGTTGTCATTGGCGACATTGGTAGAACTCGCCTTGTAGGAAAAGACGAAATCTCTTCCCATATATTCGCTCATCTTTTTCCAGTCTGCCCACTGGGAAACGGATACTCTGCGCAGATTGTGGAGAGTCTTGATGTCCTCCCAGTAGGGATCCGCCGGCTCACAGCATGCATAGCAGGTCTTTCCGAAAAGTTCCGCCACCTGTTTGTGGTAAGGGAAGATGAACCCGTGGAACTGATCGGGCGATACTCCGACAGCCTCCTGGGCTTCGCACAGCCTCCACATGTTCTGCAGCTTCATATTGGCGGGATCCGGATGCAGCTCATCTGTCCAGCCCAGACTGCCTGAAACGCGCACGTGACAATCAAATGAATTCCGCAAAAAAAGCACCGGACTGGCAGACGCAGCTGATTCACGAAGTGATGGCCTATATCGAGGCTCACATTGATCAGGAACTGGATTTCGAACAGATCTCCAAAGCCCATCACATTTCCATGAGTCATTTTCGCAAACTCTTCAAGGAAGTGAGCGGAATGCCACCGGTCGAATATGTCAACCGCGTCCGCATCCTCCGTTCCCTTGAGCTGCTACAGACGACCAGAAAGTCAATCGCGGAAATCGCGGATGCTGTCGGGATCCAAGACCAGAATTACTATGCGAGACTTTTTAAAAAGATGATCGGCTGCTCCCCCAGTTACTACAAATCTGTCTGAGCCGTGCTCCTCCCCGGACTGCTGCATATTCTCTTGCAGAATATAACTCAGAAACCGGCCTTTGCAGGAAACCGCCCCACAATGGCGTTATTTTACAAATTCCTTCTTCAATCAGTCGATATCTTCCTGCTTTGAGGCGTCCGATTCCTTTTTATCTGCCTGCTGTTCCGGTATGATTGGTACATCAGAACAAAACATGACACAAACAAATCGGTGTGTCAGATGAAACAGACTTTTTGAAAGCAGTCATACAAAGGAACGCACAGGCCTTCAGGCCTGGCAGAAAGGAGTCTCTCATGACATTCGTGACATCCATCATTTTCGTAGCGATCATTTCAAGCGCAGCAGCAGTCGCCGGGCGCGCCGACCTGCTGTTCGATGCAGAAGGCTGGCAGATCGAAGAAATGCCCGATCTCAGATAATACGATGAGAGCACTCTCTCATTTTATTCAAGACCCGCTCGCGAGTCTTGCGCGCATATCCCACGACGGAAGTCACGGGTATTGTGCGATGAAGAATAAAGGAGCCTAAAACCATGTTCCTGAACATCATGGACGACAATCAACAGCAGAAAATCGGTGGAATCACACCGGAGTATCCCCTTCTCGTGGAATGGCACAACATGAATGCACTCGATGTCCCGTGGCACTGGCACGAGGAGGTGGAGTTCAAGTATGTGCTCCAGGGAGCGATCCGGGTGCGCACAGAGCAGGGCGAATACGAGATCCGGGAGGGAGAAGCAAGCTTCACAAACTCCAATATCCTTGAGACGTCCGAATCCATGGACCGTTCCTGCAATACGGAAATCTTCACAGTCATTTTCAACACAGTCCTGCTGTCCGGATATTTCCAGAGTATTTTCGAAAAAAAATATATCCGGCCGGTGCTCTCCAACCGTCATTTTGATGTGCTTCGGATCACACGGGATTCAGCTCCCGGAAAAAACATCTGTAAAAATCTCCTCCGGGTCCGTTCCCTGTATGAACAGGAAAACAAGGAATTCCAGCTCCGCAGCCTGCTGTCGGAAATCTGGCTGGACCTGATTCTGGAAATTGAAGAACATATGCACAAAAAGCCGGCGTCCCCCGGCGCGGGCAGGGACAGGATCCGTTATATGCTGCAGTTTATCTACTCCAATTACGCAGAAAAACTGACTCTGGAGGATATTGCAGGCAGTGCGAACATCAGCGAACGGGAAGCGCTCAGGACCTTCAAGAGAATACTTGGTAAGGCACCGTTTGACTATCTCAACGAATATCGCCTGAATAAAGCCAGAGAACTGCTGGAATCCACAGATCTGCCGATCACAGAGATTGCCCTGGACACAGGATTCTCAGACAGCACCTACTTTGGAAAAGTTTTTAAGAAATATTTTCACTGCACTCCGCGGGAATACCGGAAAGGCATGCAGAGCCCGCTGTCTCAAAAGGAGTAATACTGAATCAAAGATAAAGAAATGACCGCCCAGGCTCTGACAAAGTCGGGCGGTCATTCTGTGACTAACTTATAATCTGGAAGACAGGAGTGGTTCTGTGTCTCCCCGGACATAATATTCATTCCAGCTCTATAATAGTCCTTTGGTTACTACAATATATGGTGGTCCCCATGATAATCCGACCGCTATATCTACACAGATTATATGATTTATATTGTTTTACCAAAATTTTTTGGGCCGAAAATTGGTCACTCTATTTCGGTTTGTTAAGCCCGGAACGGCCGCCGCTTCCTGCGAAAATCCATGAATGTCCCGCAGCATGACCAGATTATTTTTCAATATTGCAGCCTTCTCCTCAAAGATCGATTCTTTTCAAACCGCCTACATGCCCTCCTGAATGATAGTACAGTTATCAGCAGGAAAACAAGAATTCCTGATATTATCATAATCAGCTGAAAGGTGATTTCGTTTGTACCAAAAGCATTCAGCTTTTCCAGACCCGGGATATGGTGCAGTGATTCTGCTGTAAATATAACCAGAAAGCAAGCAATGATAAAGATAACAAAGGGACGTCCGAGCTTGAAGGCAGTTTTAAAAAATCCGCCCACAAAGATCATGTTATACAAACCGAAGATCACACACGCCATCCCTAACGCAAAGAAATTGGCATTCATCAGGGCATTGCTTCGATATACGGCTTTTCATCTGTGCCTCTCTTATTCCAGGGTTTTTAGTTAGTAAAGTTAACCTATTATATGCCATTTGAGCGGGAATTCAATGCGAAAAGCCCTTAATCTCGCTTCTCTTGGAAACCATAGTGTGATACAGTCCGCCTACTGCCATAAGCGTGTCATGATTGCCCTGTTCCCTGATGCGGCCATTCTCAATGACAAGAATCTGGTCTGCGCTCTCGATCGTGTTGAGGCGGTGCGCAATGACCAGAATGGTCTTTCCCCTGACCAGTTCCGAGATCGCTGCCTGGATATGGCTCTCGTTGTCCGCGTCCACACTGGCGGTGGCCTCGTCCAGGATGACAATAGGCGCGTCCTTTAAGATACAGCGGGCGATGGAGATCCGCTGCTGCTCACCGCCGGAGAGACTGGCACCGCCTTCACCGATCATCGTATCGAAGCCTTGCGGCAAAGCCATGATAAAGTCGTAGCAGCGCGCTTTTTTCGCCGCCTCCTCGACCTCTTCGCGGGTGGCGTCCATTCTGCCAATAGCGATGTTGTTGTAGACCGTATCCTGAAAGAGATAGACTCGCTGGAATACCATACTGATGTTGTCCATCAGCTCTGCAAGAGGAACTGTGCGTATATCTGTTCCACGAAGGAGGACCGTACCTTTCTTCACATCCCAGAACCTCGGAAGGAGATTGGCAATGGTCGTCTTACCGCTGCCGGAAGGGCCGACAAGCGCGGTCATGCTGTCTTTTGGCACAGTAAAGGAAACGTCCTTCAAAACCTCGCGCTCGTTATAGCCAAAGCTGACATCCCGGAACTCAATCTCCGGCACGCCTTCTGCCGGAATGGCGGCTGTGCCGCTATTGTCCAGTTCTTTTTCCGCAAAGACCGATTCGATCCGGTCAAGGCAGGCGTTCATGACAGTGAGGCGGGCCACCTGGCTATAAAATGCCTTCAGCGGGGAGAAGAGTTCGAACACGAACAGGAGCATTCCGATCAGCATGGCGAGTGTCAGTGTGCCGTCCTGATAGAGCATAAAGGAGAGCCACATCATAGCAGCCGTGCCGAGTCCGTAAGCGGAATACATGGCGATGGACCAGGGCGCGTAATCCTTTTCAAAGCTGAGGTTTTTCTCACAGTTGACGGCAAAGCTGTCAGTGAGTTCTTTTGACTTCTCCCCCAAAAGGTTGTATGTCTTGATGATGCCGATCCCCTCCGTGAAATCGATCACGGCATCGGTGACCTGCTGCGCAGCAGCCTGGCGCTCTGCCGAGTGCATCAGCGTATTCTTTTTCATGGCCTCGCCGATGCCGTACATCACTGCTGTGACAGCCAGTGCGCCGAGCCCGAGACGGAAGTCGAAGGCGAACATGAACAGTATGAAAATAGCTGCGGAGAAGAGATAGCTCATCAGGTCCGCCAGCGTCATCATCAGGTTCTCCTCGATAAAGACCATGTCCGTGGAAAGCACGGAGCTGATGCGGCCGATGTTGCCCTCGGTGAAAAAGCCCATGGGCATTCGGCGAAGATGCGCCCCCAGCTGCCCCCGCAGATCCGCCAGCATCTCGAAACCGGCACCGGACTGCATCCGGTCCGCCAGATTCTGGAACAGGCATTCAAGTCCGAGGCAGACAATCATAACAATACCCGCCAGAACACATTTTTTCCCGCTCATGCTCCCTTCAAGGAACCAGGTGATCATGAAATAAGCCATCACAATAGGTGATTTGCTCAAGAAAGCTTTGAGAAACGAACAGATCGCCGCCAGCCGGATACGTGTCCGGTACCCTTTCGCGAGATCAAGGATCCTCTGCATCAATGCGATCATGCCCTCACCTCCCATTCGATACTCTGCTGAGCCGCGGCCCAGAGTCTTTGATAAACCGGAGAAGACTTTAAAAGCTCTTCATGTGTCCCCCGCGCGTCAATGTTTCCGTTATCCAGCACGATGATCTGATCCGCCCTTGTTACAGTGTGAAGCCGGTGAGCAATGATGAGCACGGTCTTGCCCCGGATCACTTCCGAGATCGCCGCATTCATCTTTTCCTCATTCTCCGGATCAATAAAAGCTGTAGCCTCATCGAGCACAATGATCGGCGCGTCCTTCAGAAGCGCCCTGGCCAGAGAAATGCGCTGACGTTCCCCTCCGGAGAGCATCTTACCGCCGTCGCCGGCTTTCGAATCGATGCCCTGCGGGAACCTTTCAAGGAATTCGTCACACTGGGCAAGGCTCGCTGCATTAAGGACTTCCTCTCTCGAAGCGTCCGGTTTGCCAAGGCGGATGTTCTCATAAAGACTTGTATTGAACAGGAACTGTTCCTGGGAGACAAACGCGATCTGGTCATTGAGCGCTTCGATCCGCATATCGGTGATATCTTGTCCGCCAAGCGTGATCTTCCCGCTGTCAAGATCGTAAAAATGCACGAGGAGCCGCGCCAGCGTGGATTTGCCGCTGCCGCTCTCCCCAACCAGGGCAGCCATTTCGCCTTCTCTTATGGTAAGGTCGATCCCATGGATGACCTCGGTATTTTTATAGCTGAAATGGACATCCTCAAAACATATATCGTGGTTTTTGCCCTCGAACCCCCGATCAGACTGCTTCAGCGGAGGATTGTCCAGCAACCTTTCCAGCTCCTCCACCTTGTAATTGAGCTGCGGGAACTTTCCCGCAAAACCGATCGCTTTGAGAAGCGGCGGTCCGACGGCAAGGGTCATGCACAGCACCAGGACGAAATCTGCCAGCGTACTCCATCCCTTCAGCACGAACCATCCGCCGATAGGCAGTGTAAAGAGCGCCACGCATGGAAGAATACTGGAATAGAGCGCCATCCAAGGCCAGCAGATGCGGTACCAGTCCAAGGTCATATCCCGATAATAATGAATGTCATTTTCATAGCGGGCATAGCTTTCTCCGTCCCGGTTAAAGACCTTGACGACCTCCATGCCGTTGATATATTCGATGATGGTATTGTTCATCTTCGCTGCAGCAGCATAATACGCTTCCATGCGGCTCATGCCGATCTTGAACATCATTCCCATAGCGAACATTCCGAAAGGGAGGGATGCCAGGGACAGCAGAGCCAGCTTCCAGTCCGCGAAGAACATAGCGACCATGACCACCGCAGGGATGATCAGGTTGGCAATTCCTTCCGGTATAGCGTGCGCAAGCAAAAGCTCGATCGTTTCGATGTCGTCCGTAAACACTTTTTTGATCCGTCCGTTGCCCAGCTCCCGGATCGCGCCCAGAGGCTGCTGCTCCAACCGGCCCTGCAGGGCGGTTCTCAGATTTCGCAGTGTGTTATATGCACAGTAGTGGCTCAGGTCCAGCCCGTGGACATACAATACAGCATTACCCACGAGGCAGACCGCTGTAATAACAACCCTTAAGGCGACATAGCCCGATGTCAGACTCTCGCCGTTAAGAAGCGGCGCAATGAGCTGGTAAAGCAGAAAATAAGGCACAACGCTCAGGATCACGGCAGCAGTGATCGAGACTGCCGACCGTCTCGTATAGCGCAGATACCCGCCCATATAGGGCTTGATCTTTTTATACATACATTCACCCCTTTCTTGTTAGAATACGCTAACCTATATCTGATAAAAAACGCCTTCTTTGCATACGTATATCTTAGAAGGCGTAAAATCTAATACTTTTCAGGAATTCCTCGTTTTTTCCTGCTCCTCCTGCATGTGTTTCCTGGCTCTTATGCCTTCTTCCTGCTGACCAGAAAGCCCAGTTCATCTGTTACGGTTTCATATTCCCTGGCGATCGGATTTTCACTTCCCACAACCAGATAGTCGCAGGCGTCACTGTTCCCGCATGTGCCGCACCGGATCAGCTGTCCGTGGATCTCGCTGATCCCGAAGAAATCACTGTTGCACAGAAGCGGAAGCACATGTAAAAGCCCATGGCTTTTTGCGAATTCCGCATTCGGGCACTGGGTAAAGCAATATCTTGCCGCATGGTGTTCTTTGTCATATGGCGAATCAGTATTAATAAATCCTTCCGGATACCGAAGAATATCTTTGCGGTCCCTATTTCCCGACTTCCGGAACACTTTGTCGATCAGCCACATATCGGATGGACGGTTCAGGTCAAAAACCCACCCAAGCTTTGTAAAAGGTCCCATGAACAGCTTCTGCACAAAGTCCTGCAGTTCAGAAATCGTGGGCTGATCCGGCAGCGCGGGATATAGCGCGAAGATCAGAAGACCGCCGTAAATCGCTCTTACGTGTCCGTTTTTTCTTCCTCCGTAATCCGGCAGGTCTGACAGATAGTTCTGATAGTTTTTTCGTGTTTTCTTCCAGATTTTAATTGCCTCTGTTTTACCGTAACGGTCTATCAGCCAGTTCCGAATCGGCTTCCCATAGGGAAGCTGTTTAATCGCTAAATGATTCATGATTATTACCCGTTCCACATCCGGCATGAAAACTGTAAGCCACATGGCTTTAGTTAGAATTCTCTAACTACACTATACGATAATGGCTGGATAACTTTCAAGATTTCGCTGCTCTTTTCCCCATTAATAAGCCCGATATACATGAAGTACTCCGCTTCACGCATGCCGGGCTTTGCAATAGTTACCAAGTCATCGTTGTCGGTGTCCACGAAGTGACGTCAGCTTCTCGGAGATTAAATGACCGAGCTTACCGTCTTTGATCTTTTGGCTTGTTTACGCCGCTGTATCCAACGCAGCAGATACTGTCATACCTCCTTCGCAGTCAACAGATACCGCGCAGGCGGGATCACCGACAACTTCGCCAACATTGTTCCCACCGCCCTCGATGGTTCCGGACACTGAACAGCCACTGATCACGAAGGAAGACATCACATCGCTTCCCCCCATCATTTCCTTTCCTGCGCCGATGAGGCCTCCGACGGAATCCGTTGTCTCTGAAACGACAATGCTCACATCTTCGACCGTGCAGCCGGAAATCTGCGCAGGTGCCGTTGGATCATAGGATCCGCCGAATCCGACCAGGCCGCCGACCAGACGATTGTTTTCTCCGCTCACAGTGATCACAGTGCCGCTGACTTTGCAGTCCGTGATCTCAGGTGCTCCCCAAGGTGCGCCACAGAGTGCTCCAAATCCCCACGTTGCATTGCCATCGGCAGTTATGTTTCCGCCTGTCACTTCGCAGTTCTTGATCGAGCTCATCGTTGTCCCACCGGCGATCAGCCCTGCACAGGCGCCGTCATCTCCCAACACAGTAATATCAGCGGTCACGCTACAGTCCGAGATCAGGTCAAATCCGGTTCCGACAATCCCGCCTATTCCCTGCATGCCGGTCAGATGATTCTCTCCGACAAGGTGGATATCCGTAACAGAACAACTCATAAACTGAAGACCGACAGCGCCGCCGACCAGATAGAATCCGGATACATTCACGTCCTTCAGTGTGAAATGCCCGATAGACGCTGCACCGCTCTCTGTGCCGGATGCGCATCCGAAAAGGCCGGCACCCATCGGTGCTTCACAGGAAACCTTAAGATTTGAGATGGTATGGCCGGCTCCGTCAAACGTGCCTGTAAAAGCATAATCGGGATGCGGCACTTCAGCATCTTCCGGCGCGTCGGACAGCGACTGAAAAGCACCGATCGGTATCCAGTTCTCATAACCGGAAAGATCGATATCCTCTGTCAAAATATAATGCGCTTTCAGGTCATCGCGGACGCGGTCCAGCTGCTCAGCTGTCGCGATCTGCCACGGATCTTCCGCGGTTCCGGAGCCTCCGGCAAACTGCACGTCTTCCTTTGTGCCCTCCCCGGCAGGCTCAGACGCTTCCTGAGCGGGCTCAGTGGCCTCCTGCACAGGTTCAGCAGACTCCTGGACAGATTCGGCAGACTCTGTTTTCTCCCCGGCATCAGCATCAGCTTCCGTCGCATTGTTTTCGGGTTTCGACGACGATCCTGTTCCTCCGCAGCCGCTCAGGGCAGTCACAAGAAGCATTATAGCAAGGATTAAAGATACTGTTTTCTTTTTCATAAGGCAGCCTCCTATTCTTCATGTTAACAAGTAGTATACTGCCTGTTGGTTATATAAATCTAACCCAAAAACAGGATTATTATACCCAAAAAGAATCGTATTGCACCCCTGGATGACTGGCGCCGGCAGTGACGATGTGCCGTTTTAATAGTCTTTTGGCGAAACGCCGAAACGTCTCTTAAACGCGGCAGAAAACTGGCTTGGTTTGGAGTATCCGACAAGCGCAGCAACTTCTCCGACCGTAAGGTTCTGCTGCGCCAAAAGACGCGCGCTTTCACTCAGCCTGCATTCAATGACATAGGCGTGCAGAGGCGTACCATATTGCAGCTTGAAACTGCGGGAGAGTTTCGAAGCGCTGATTCCATATTCCTTCGCTAATATTGATATCTCAGGCACGGATGCAGGCGCAAGATCTATCCGCCTCTTAATCTGTCGTACCAATTCCGAGTCATCTCTGTGAATGCGAGGGGGTGAAAAACCTCCGGAAGCCGTTTCGATGCTGATCGACATCAGTTCCTGCATACGTGCTTCTGTCTGCATCATCCTGAATCCGTTCCCAACGGTTTCAAGATCCCGGAAGCATCCAAGACTCCGGTAGATTTCCGGTGTGATCATAAAGCGTCTTTTATCAAGCGCAGAAAAAAGTGCCAATGGTTCAGCCACATAGGGCCGCAAGAGATCCGATGCCTTTTCCGGAGAAAGCGTGACGGAGCAGAAAGAATACCGGGCGTCGCTATTGTAACACAACGTTTCTTTCTCACCCTCATATACAGTGAAGCAGGCTTCACCATGGTCAAGCCGTACGTTCTCTTTGCCTGTTTTCCACTCCACTCCATCACCAAGGCAAAACATCAAACGAATTTCCCGTCCCGAAATCCCATCCACACAAGTATCCCGGTGATACTGCATCGTCCAGTTCGATATGTGCATTCCGTGTGGCGTGTAAACTCGGGATATATTACCGGCCCCATATTCAGAGGGGAGCGCAACTGTCAGAGCGGATGAAGCCTGAATCCTCCGGTATAGGTTTTGCAGATTATTATTCATATAATTGCTTTCTTATGCACTGGTTCACCGATTACTCGTGAAGTTTGTTACAGTTTTTCCAGTTTACAGAGCCTGGCTGTCAGATTCGATATCAGCACAGATAGTATTACACCGATGATGAACTTTAGAAAACCCTGCGGCTTTCAAGGCCTTTCTAATCATTAGTAGAGTCCCCATTCGGCAAACTTCTCGAAGCCGCCGACGGATCGGATATACTCGCCTGCTATTGCAACAATCTCGTCATAAGGAATGCCGCCAATTACCTCATCGCCGATCGCGCAGTGTAGTTCAACAGGCTTACCAGTTTCCTGTGCTTTCAGAAAGGCATAGATATTAACAGAAACGTCAGCTTTGGAAAGGTCCTTTCCATGGAGCCCGCCGCCTGTAAGTGAATCCGCCATGTCCGATCCCAGTTTCCGGTTCGTGGCTCCCGTGTCGACATTTGTTCCACCTGTCCAGTCTCCTAACGGGTTGATCTCCGCATCCGGATATAGAGACGCAAGCTCTTTGCTGTCTGCGTTGCTTTGGCAAATGATCAGCCTCGAGCCGGCAAGGATGTATTTGCCGTCTGACGGATATTTCTTGAAGATATCATGCGCAATCGCAGAAAGTGCCTTCTGTTCTTCAGTAAGAGGCGCGCCTCTGAATATCCCGTTATCACCGCTCCTGAGCTTTCGAGCTTGGTTTTCCGCCAGATGGATGTCCTGAGGGACAACCACAATATCCGGCTGAACGTTTCCGCCTATACGCCGAATGATATCTTCAACAGTCTCCTGAGGCGGCACCACAGAAGACTCTATAATCACATGGCATTTTCCATGACCGATCAATACTTCGACAGCTACCTTGGGTTCTTCTTCCATCGAATATGCAAGGTCAACGATCGCCCCTGCAATTCTGTCTGCCACTTTGTCAGGATGGCATGGATTAACTTTCTCGATCATTTTCATTCTCCTTAATTCAATCGTCATTCCGGCGGTTCTTCTCATCCATCTGCTCAATCCAGCAGACCATCGTGTCCAGCGCCAGCTTCATGTTCCCCATATTGCAGTGGCTTCCGGCATCATCCTGATTTGAATACATCTGCAATGCAAGAGATCTCACATTCGGCAGCAGATCATATTCCTCATGGAACAGGGACGGCATGATCATATGGTCATCCCCACGTAAACGTCGCCCAGCGGTCATTGATCTTCGGAACAAGCGTCGCAAACAGTTTCCCGCGAATACTGTGCTTTTTCATCTCCTCGTTGAAGCTGTGCTCCTCAATGAGCTGTATCCCGTCTGTCAGATCCGCGATCTCCTGCGCGGTATCCGTACCGGATACAAAACGGGCATTTGTATTTTTCACTACGTCGTGGTGCTTCTCGTTATTCTGCAGGAGTTTGCAATTCTGCTCCGCTATCAGCGTACCGCCGTCAGGGAAGTTGTTTTTAAGGACTTCCAGCAGCGTACGGATCTGATCCAGCGTAAGGTATATGAACAGCCCTTCCGCAATAAAGACCGGCTTTGCTTTTCTGCCCGCAAGCCTGTCTTTAACCTGGGCACACCACGCATCTTCCAGCGCGTTTCCCGCGATCATCGTCACCCTGTCCTGTTCTGGGAAAGCCTTTTTCCTTGCCGCTATCGCATCCGGAAGGTCCAGGTCAAACCACCAGACCTTTCCGTTATCCACGCGGGCAAAGCGGTTATCGAAACCCGCGCCGATGTTCACGACGACCGTATCCGGGGCTTTTTTTAGAATCCTTTTCATCTGCCTGTCCAGCATGATCGTCCGTGCCACCACACCTTCATGCGACAGGAACTTATCGTATGGTTTTGTTTCAATGCCAAGCGCCCTGACGATCTCCACAGCCTTCTCATCTTTAAAGCGCGCGTCCGGCCGCAGCGTCTCGCTTGCCTTGATCGCAAGCGGAATGAGCGCTGTTGTCTGAATATCACCTAATTTTAATTCCATGATCATTTCCTCCGTATTATTTTTGATCGTGTCCGCTCCGTCATATGGTTCAGCGGTTTTTTCTTCTGCACTCGGTATGCATCAGTGCGATCCTCGCAGCCATCTCCTTTTTGAAAAACACTTTCCAGCCTATATTGCCCGGGATGTCATATGCCAACCACCGGACGTTGGAGATAGTGGTTTTGTATTTCTGCTCATCCCCCATTATGATCCCTCCCTTCTTTCTGTGATGAGGAACGTCTGCACCGCGCACAGCAGGGGATACAGGATGATCCGTGCCGCCTGATTTTTGTTGTTCCATGCCCGGTCCTTCCATCCGGCACATTCCTTCGTTTCAGGATAAAAACGCTGGTAATATCCGGAACTCATGCAGAGGATCTGGTCCAGGCAGGTGATGTCAAATACCTTCTCAATCATCAGGAATGCCAGCAGCCTCTTATAAGCCTCTTTAAAAGAAACCTTTTCCCGCCTGATCCCATCAGAGATATCCCTGTATGCCCAGACCGCATATGCGGCCGTGATCACAAGGAGAAGGTGTCCCAGAAGCCTTTTAGGGAGCGATGGCGCCGGATGATCCTTCCCGGCCTCATAAACATCCTTCGGGAGAAACCTGAGTACCAGTTTCGGGGATGAAAGATGTGGCGCTGCCAGGGCTATAGTCAGCATGGCAATGCAGAATCCGAGAGACAGCTTAACCGTCCGTTTCATTTTTTCCACCCTGTCGAAGCGCTTTGCGCTGAGCACGCGAGGAGAATTTCGCAAAGGCGAATTCTCCGATGCGATCACGAAGTTTGCGGCGCTTCGACGCAAACTTCGAGTATGAATAAAACGCTCGATAGCGTTTTATTCATACTTCTTTTCCTCATGTCCGGGAGCCATAATATCTACTCCCGTGTTGATTTAACCCTGTATGTCGTACAATTAGTTAGTATATTCTAACTATATCCCTTATTTTCTATTAGTTCAAGGCTTCATGAAAGGCGCTCATCAAAATATCTGCAGCGTCGATTGACTTTACAGAGCGCAGTCTCCCGTTTTACGCCGGGATGAAACCTGCCAAGGCCGCAAAATACGGCCTGAATCCTGCCTCTTGTAATTTTCCCGAATTTGTTCTACACTTATACCACTTTATAAGAAAGGCACTTTGTGTAAAGAGGAGTTCCGATGAGATTCTGATGATCATGGTTTAAGTTGACACGAGATTTAAGACCCGGCAGCGGTTTTTTTTGTGTATGCTTAAATTGGATCATCGCTTTTTCCTGCTTCCTCGTTTGCGGTGTGCCGTAATAGGGTCTGTTGGTGGCGAGTCTGTTTTTGCATACGCAAAGACAGGCTCTTTTTCGGTCCGGGCAGAAAGGACTCCCCCTATGGCACAGATCAATGTTACGAATCTTACTTTCGGATATGACGGAAGTTTCGACTATATTTTTGAGAACGTATCTTTTTCCGTGGATACTGACTGGAAACTTGGCTTTATAGGCAGGAACGGAAAAGGAAAGACGACATTCCTGAACCTGCTGCTCGGGAAATATGAGTATACAGGAAGTATTTCGACAAGTGTCGTCTTTGACTATTTTCCTTATAAAGTTGCTTCAGAGGACCTCGGAAAAACCGCAAATGATCTTATGGACATATGGAAACCCGGCGTCGAGAGCTGGCGCGTTATGTGCGAACTTCCGCAGCTTTCGCTGGATCCGGAAATCCTGTACCGGCCGTTTAGTACACTCAGTTTCGGCGAGCGCACTAAGGTAATGCTTGCGGTGCTGTTCTCAGGTGAAAACGATTTTCTGCTGATCGATGAGCCGACAAACCATCTGGACATGGCCTCCAGAGAGATCGTTAAGGGGTACCTTGCCGGAAAGAAAGGCTTCATCCTTGTATCCCACGACAGGGATCTTCTGGATGCCTGCATCGACCATGTGCTTGTTCTCAACCGAGCCACCATTGAAGTACAGAAGGGGAACTTTTCAAGCTGGTGGGAGAACAAGCAGAGGGCAGATGCTTTCTCAAAAGCGGAAAATGAGAAACACCTTAATGAGATAAGAAAGCTTAAGACTGCCGCTGACCGTGCGGCAAGATGGGCCGATAAGAACGAAGGGACAAAGATTGGATTTGACCCGGTCAAAGAGCATGACAGGTCAATCTCAGCCAGGGCCTACATCGGCGCGAAGACGAAGAAGATGCAGCGCCGGGTCAAGTCATTCGAAAACCGTATCGGACGCGAAATAGAAGAAAAAGAAGGTCTTCTGAAAGATCTGGAAGAGCCTGTGGATCTGAAGATCATGCCCCTCAGGCATCACAAACAACGGCTGGTCGAGTGCCGGGAGTTCTCCCTGAAGTATAAAAAAGGCGCAGACTATGTATTCGAAAACCTCACCTTTGAAGTGGCACAGGGCGAGCGCGTCTTCATAAGCGGAGAGAACGGAAGCGGGAAATCAAGCCTGCTCAATGCGATACTTGAGAAGGTGAACTACGCGGTGCAGAACTGTGCGGAGCAGTCGGAACTTGAAACAACCGGTGATCTTAATGTTGCTGCGGGAATTGTTATTTCTTACGTCAGTCAGGACACATCGCATCTTAAGGGAAGCCTCAGGGAACATGCGGTTCGAAACGGCCTTGATTATACTCTGTTCCTCACTCTTTTGAGGCAATTGGATCTGGAACGGGCACAGTTTGATAAAGATATCGAAGAGTATTCAGACGGACAGAAGAAAAAGGTACTCCTAGCATCGAGCCTGCTCACGCCTGCTCATCTCTACATCTGGGACGAGCCGCTGAACTACATAGATGTATTCTCGCGAATGCAGATAGAAGCGCTGATCGAACAGTACAAGCCGACTATGCTTATTGTTGAACACGACGTGAGGTTCAGGGAGAAACTGGCGATGAAGGAAGTAAGGCTGTAGTGACACCGGCCCGGCTTTTGTGTTGATGTTCATGGGGCACTAAAATCACAAGTAAGAGATAGGGGGAATAATAAGATGGGGACAAAAGAGAGCACGCAGGAAATGACAGAGACACGAGGTTTTGACCTTCCGCAGGACGGATTTCAGTTGAAAGACCATCCCTGGCTGGCAGCGGATATCACTGTGGAAGATGAGATCAGATATGCGCTGGATGAGATCAGAATGTAAAGTGCTGTGAGTTATGAGTGCTCCATTGCATCTGGTTCTGTAAAGGTACCTTTGGTACCAATATGAATCTATGAAAGGATTTCAATTCTATGGGATTCACTATTGCGAACTGGAGCTTAGTTTTGCAATTCACCCTAACTCTCATCCCAACCATTGGGGTCTGACTCTCAATTGGGGTCTTCTCAATTGGGGTCTGACCCCTATATAGATGTACGAAAATAAAGAAAATGTAAAGAATTTTGATTGCAGAATACGATATTTCTGGATATCATAAGGATAAGGATGTATTACTAAGGTGTATTCCTAACGTGTTGTTAAAAAGGAGTCTGTAAAATGGGGCAGATAGTGAATGTGAATTTTAAACTGGATTCTGATATAAAAAAAAGCATGGAGGAAGCATGCGCTGAAATGGGACTCTCAATGAGTGCAGCATTTGTAATTTACGCCAAAAAGGTTGGAAGAGAAAGAAGAATACCATTTGAGATAACAGCAGATGCTCCTTCCCTGGAGAGAGATTTTTACTATCCACAGACAGAAACACAGTTGTTGTCAAGAATTGACAAAGCATTGCAGCAAATCAAAGACAGACATTATACGGATGCAGTAGAAGCGGGGGCCCAGATACGGAATGAGTTTAACTTATAAGGTCGTGATCTCAGATGAGGCGATATCAGATCTGCGGAGATATGTAGGTTATCTGATCAATGTGAAGAAAACCACACAGGCTGCGTCCAACCTTATGGACGACTACGATGAAACGATATCGACGTTGTCAACGGTGGCAGGTAGTCTCAAGATGTGTGAGTCACCGAATTTGAGAGTAAGAAACCTTCGAAGAATCAACTTCCTCCACCATAATTATTTCTTGCTTTATCAGTTGGAAGGGGATACAGCTTATGTAACCAACATTTTTCATGGACTGGAAGACGTGGATAACAAGTTACGATAATTATATAAAGGTACCTGGTATCATTACAGTATTGAGGTTTTATAGGGAATAGCAGAGTTTGGCGAATTTGACCTTCAGAACGTTGACCTTCAGAATCAGACGTTCAGAATCGGTCGACGAGGCGGACTAGGCGCGACTAGGCGCAGACGAGGCCTGCCGATACAATTCAAGTATCGGCAGGTCTTTTTGTCCCACTTTACGCCCAACCAAC
>Ga0256407_10007077_pt1 | contig 17070 bp, 12 predicted proteins | sample RumenRJG_04DNA_FD_193489 | JGI IMG/M metagenome (GOLD analysis project Ga0256407, IMG submission 193489) | Bovine rumen microbial communities from Lethbridge, Alberta, Canada - RJG_04 | ecosystem: Host-associated > Mammals > Digestive system > Stomach > Rumen | place: Canada: Alberta...
GCACGTGCCGAGAATGACTTTGCGTAGTTTTGCTCTTCGCGTTTCTGTCGCGAGGTTATTTTCATCTTCGACATCACATAGGCATTGATGAACGAACCTGCGATGAAGGCGATAAACGAGGCAGCAGCGATACGGGGAGCCAATCCGAAGATGACGTGGAAGCCCTCGTCACCATGCCAGTAGGGAGCTCCTGGAATCCAGTCGGCTATGGCACCCATGATGACAAAGAAGAAGTTCATGGCGAACCCCATCCATATCAGCATGCGCGTACGGGCATAGCCCCACACCTCGCACACCACGTCGTTGATGATATAACTAACGGGAAAGACGATGACACCTGCTGTCAGGTTAATCGGTCCGAATGACAATTGCTTTGTTTCCAATACGTTTGCCGTAATCAGGCAAACGCAGAATAGTGTGCCGAAAAGCATAAACAGCACACTGACTTTTCTTCTGTCCTGTTCCATTTCTTGTTTTGATAAAGGGGGTTTACAAAGAAGGTCCTTCCTCCAATGCCGGAAACAAATCCGCAAGTACCCCTGTAAAAATCGTGTGCAAAATTACAAAGAATTTCTGGAACAGCCAAACTTACGCTTGTTTTTCTACCTCGCTGATGGCTTTTGCCACCGTAAAGGCCGTTGTCCATGCAGCTTGGAAGTTAAATCCTCCCGTTATTCCGTCGATGTCCAGTACCTCACCCGCAAAATACAGGTTCTTCACGTGTTTGCTCTCCAGCGTCTGTGCATTCACACTGCTCAGAGCGATACCTCCGCAGGTCACAAACTCGTCTTTGAACGTGCCCCTTCCGCTGGTTTGGTAACCATCGTTCGTCAGCGTATTCACCATTCTGTTCACGTCTTTCCTGTTCAGCTCGCTCCATCGGATTCGACTTCGCTCACCTATCGACTTCTCCAAAAGGTAAGTCCATAGGCGCTGGGGCAGTTGCAGAGGACAGAAGGTGGTCAATTGTTTCTGGGGTTCTTTTGTCATCGCTTGGTGGAGTCGCTCCTGCACCTCCGTTTCCGTCAAGGGTGTCCATTTGATATTTACAGGTTGGCGGTAGTCATGTTCTGCCAACCATCGTGCTGCATAACTCGACAATTTCAGAATAGCAGGTCCGCTTATGCCCCAGTGTGTCAACAGCAGAGGTCCTGTGGCTTTCATCTTCGTTCCCGGAATAAAGGCTGTCACCTCGTCTACCACCAAACCCTGAAGGGCAGTCAGTTGCTTGTCGGCTATGCTCAGCGTAAAGAGTGAGGGCACGGGTGCTTCTATCTCATGACCTAAAGCAGCCAACCAGCGCAGTCCTTCCCCTTTGGGCGAACCACCTGTTGTCACAGCCACATAGTCGTAGCCCTCCAGTTCTTCCAGTTGCTGAATCCTCCTTCCCTTACATATATGAATATGGTAGTGCTGGGCTAATCTCAGGAAACAATCAATAATGGCATGCGAGTCCTGTGCTTTGGGAAACACACACTCATCGTCCTGCGTCACCAACTCCACCCCATGGTCTTCAAACCATTGGTAGGCATCCTCGTGGTTAAAGCCCTTGAATAATCGTTTCAGTATTCTGTGACCTCGGGGATAAGCCACCTGCAGGTCACCAATCTGCGCAAACGAGTTTGTGCAGTTGCAGCGTCCGCCTCCTGACACCTCCACCTTCGCCAGTACCTTACTGCTACGTTCAAAGATGGTCACCTCCATATCGGTGACCATCTCTTTCAAGTTTATAGCCAGGAAGAAGCCTGCTGCTCCCCCACCCACTATTGCCGTTTTGCTCACTCTCCGCGCTTGTTCTTATAGATTATCGCACCGATAACAATCAGTGCCACCACGGCTACAATATGCATCCAGTCCATACGCCCGATTATTTACTTTTTCTCCTTTTTCTCATCACACTCATGTGGCTTAGGCAACTGCGCCTTGATGCCTGCCTGCTGGATAGCCTCGAACAACTTGTCAGCTGTCGTTTCGTCATTGAAGAAAGTGACAGCCATTGTCTTCTTCACTTTGTTGATGTTCACATCCTCCACACCATCCAGCGCCAGCACAGCATCGAGGGTCTCCTCATTAGCCTGGTCTGCAGGAAGGAGGTAATAGCCGTAGTTGACCTTCGGACTGCTATAGTAGTTGCAAGGGGTATAGCCTGCCTTGTTGATGATGGAACGAATGGTAGCACGATCCGTACGATTGGCATCATAGCGGATGAAGATGTAGGAATTTTCCAGATGCGGAGCCATCGAGTCGATACCCTCCACCTTTGACAAACGCTCGAAAATGCGGTTGTAGCATTTCTGGCAATGCATATCGTCAATGCGCTGTCCGTAGCCACGAGTAATCACAGCCTTTGGGTCGTAGGGCTTGGCAGCATAACGACCTGTGCGAGCCAATGCGCTATAGATGCTGTCCACGCAGGTCTTCTTGCTGTCGTACGCCATCTTTACGGTTCTGCGCTCGTAGTTGAACTCCAAAGCCCCTACGCCCGGATTCTTGCGCAACACATTCTTTACCTTATGTCCGCACTCTGAACAGCGCATACCATTGATGCGAACCGTCAGCGTGTCAGCAGCCTGAGCCTGTAAAGCAACCACAGCTAAGGCTAATAAGAACCATTTCTTCATTTTGCAATATATTTTTTACCGTTCTTGATATACAATCCCTTTGCAGGCTCACTAACCTCACGACCCTGCAAATCGTACAATTTACTATTGTCGGACTTACCATTTACTACTTCGGTGATGCCAGCAGGATCAATCATCGGACATCCCCATATCTCACTCCAAGGGATGAAAGCCAGTGCTTCAACCGTGGTGCTAAGCGTTGCAGTGATGCGTTCCATAGGCTTCTCGCTGATGGCGAAATATACGTGCTCCCCTTCGCCCATTGCGCACGACATATAGAGCGTAGAAGCATAGGTTTCATCACGCTCAAACCCCACCTTGTCATCACGATTAACGAATTTGTAGATGCGTGTTTTCTCCTTGGTTGTTGAAACCAAGGACTCGTCAGTCCACGATACGCTGGTACTGAAAAACTGCTTGGTGGCAGTATCATCCGTGTAAGTGATGGTGTAGGTGCCAGGCTGGGCTGTCAGAATAAGGCCAGAGCTGCTGTTCGCTGCATGAGCGATGACAACGCCTTCACCTAATTCTTGATTGTTGAACACAAGACCTTTCGAAGTCGCATTTCCACTACCCGTATAATTGCTTACAATAACACCGGCAGGACCCTTAAAGTTACGCTCAGGCTTGATAGCCAGGTGACCAGTTGAGGGAATCGTAATCTGTACTGGTTTGTCGTCCTCTGCAAATAATGCCAGAGGCAGCATGGCCATCAAGGCCAAAATCATAGTCTTTTTCATATCATCATTTCTAATTTCTAATTTAATAATACACTCCAAAGCTGAGACCAGCAGTCTGGCTCTTTAGGCTGTTGTTGGTCTTGAGATAATTGCCATAGAGCTTGACAAAACACTGGCTGGTAAAGCCCTTGATGGTCAGTGGGAACTGACAAGTCACAGCCAGATGGCCCTGCCAATAGTTAGCACCATAGTACTCCATGTCAGGCAGAAGCACAGCCTGAGCATAGTCGGTGGTAGCATCGTGCAGGTCGAGGTCGGCCTTATGACTCACGTAATAGTCGAAAGCGCCCTCTATCCACAGGTAGCGTTCTATCAGACTGTATCCACCTTCTGCCTGGAAAGTAGAACCTGCCGTTTTCTGCTGCGAGGTAGACAGCAGGTATTTATTGTCTGCAGTATGCAGGTCATACTTGACTCCTACAAATCCCTTCACAGCCTGTTCTTTCACAAACGAAAGACGATAATGGGCATTGAGGTCCAACTTCTTCAGCTGATAACGCTTGTCGAAGGTCATGGTACGCTGCCACCACTGGGTGGTATAGGGACCGTCTTTCTCCGTAATCAACTGCGACTTATACTCATCGGCATAGGCCTCTTGATAGTTGACGCTGGCATCGATACTGTGCAACAGGTTGCCCTTGTCGATGCGATTGCGCGTGCTAAAGCCATAGTTATAGGTGTACCATGTGCCCGGCTCATACTTGTATTGTCCATAGACATATTCCGTTCCATGACCCAGTGTCAGGCTGTTAAGACTGCGGAAACCATCACCCTGATAGGCATAGCTCAGTTCGCCGCCAAAGTCGTGGTTGACATACTCACGCCAATAGGCGGTGTACCCACCCACACTACCGGTGGCATGCTCCATTCCGGTCATGATATAATATTTCAGTCCTGGGTCGGTCTGTACGGTGGTCAGTCCTGTCAACTTCTCCTTATAGCGATGGTAGTAGGCTGACAATCCGAGGGTGTGACTGCCCGTGGTGTAGGTGGCAGAGGGAGTGAGCTGATAGTCAGCCAAGCGTACCCGTGAACGGGGGTCGCGCAGACGACTCAAGTCGCCCACCTTATATTTAAAGGCAACACCATAGTTAAAATGTCCCAAGCGCACAGAGGCCAACTTGGCATTCAGCGTGAAGTTCTGGTGATCGTACTTGCCAGGAACACTGCTTCCTGAGATATAGGGGTTGCTGTTATACGTGCGCAACACATCGCTCCAAGCGCGGTCCTTGGTACGTCCCATGTCGAAGTCGAAGGAACCATAGCCATAGAGATACTTGCCTATCTTCTGGAAGCGCTCCGTAAAGAAGCGAAGCTGGTTGAGCTGTCCACCCTCCTGTACACGACGATAGTCGCCACTACGATGCATGAGGTCGAAATAAGCCACTCCGCGGTTGTCCGCTGAGTCACACATGTCGTGAGCCAGACCTGCCGCATTCAGGCTTTCTCCCCAAAGCTGGCGCTCGTCGGCCAGTTGGTATTTCTCTTGTGTCATTTCCTGTGCCATCAGTGTGCCTGTGCAGGCAGTCATGATGGTGAGTGCAATATATTTTTTCTTCATGGCTCCAAATATTCTCGTGGGTTGATGTTGTCGTTACAAATGAAGTCGTTCAGACTGTTGTTCGTGTCCATCAGGATCTTACGACCCTCAGGAGTGACGGAGAGTGTCTGTCTGAAAAGTCGTTCACCGATGTTTCCCGATGCCGTGTTGACATTGGTAAAGCTGGCATCAAGACTGGTAGGCAGTCGCTTGGTATTGATATCAGGACCTGTCTGTGCCTTGTACTTGATGAAGTCGACACCGTCTAACACGTGCTTGATATGCATGCGAAGGAACATATTGCCCTTAGTCTTACCGTAGGCATAGACCGTAGGCCATTGGTTGACATCCTCTGCGGTACGGAAATTCACGATAGAGCAAGGACCACCCGCCAGCAGGTTCATGTTGGAAATGCTCTTATAGGTGGTATAGACGAGCTCCAGGGCAGGAATCGCAGGATTGTTGGGCACTTTTCCTGTCTCGTCCTTCGCCTCGAAGTCAGCCCCTCTCAAGTCGCGCTCATACTGGTTCTGACTACTATGGTCTGTGGCACTGTTCACGATGAGTAGCGAACTGCCGGGAGCAACCATCACAGGACTGCTGGCAGGAATGCGGAACAACTGTTTCAGATAGATAGAGTCAGGCGTAACAGCCTGGTCTTCCGGATACTGCTGGTAGGCAATGGTACTCTCGCTCTCCAACAGTCCGATATATAGTCCGGCGGCATCCACAGCCTCGTCGGAGTTGTTGTATATCTCGATGTAAGTCCCAATTCGATAGGAGCCACCGTCAATCTTACTGGTCGACGTGTATATCTTGCTGATAAGCAGACTCACCTTGCGCGACATCGTCATCGGCAGTTGCAGTGCGGTGTTGGAAGACATTGCCTGCTGGTTGAGCGTACCCGTTACGACATACTCTTCTCTGGGGTCCACATCCTTCCCAGTGTACTTCTTATACTGTTCTGAGTTGAGATGTGCCGAAGTCGAGATGTCATACACCCCAGGAGCCAGGTCTTGGAAAACAACCTGTCCTGAAGCATCGGTGATTCCCTTGAACATCTCCTCGTCCGATTGGATGGTAACGGTGAATCCCGACATATCTGCCGAACTCAGGAAACCCTCAGGACGTACCAATTGGACGGTCGTGCTCACAGGCTGTGTAGTATCATTGAAATCTACGCAGGATATCAATCCTGTCAGGGTAAATAGTATAAAATATATCTTTTTCATCTTTGATGGCTTATAGGTTAAAGAACAGTTCCACACCAAACGAATAGCTGCTGGTATTGCGCTGGGTCAGTGTACCACTAGTGTTGGTAGACATGAAAGGTTCGTAGTAGAGCACATTGTTGGCATAAAAGGAGAGACCGGCAAACTTTCCGAACTCCTTGGTCAGTCGTGCGGAGAGGTTCCAGGTGATAGGCTCCTTCACCACATCGTTCTCGTTCGGACGAATCAGCTGTTTCTCCAGCGAGATTCCTGATGCAGGCTGTGTGGCACTCCAATTGCCAGCCGTGTCGAGCCAGCCTGAGAGCTGGTCAGGACTGATGGTATGCCATTGCAGGTCGGTGGTGATAAAGGCATACGGGTCTTTGTCGGCACTGTAGCTGTAGGTAGAGCTGTGCCAGATAACCTGACCTGTAAAGGAAGCCACCATACGCAGTTGTGGGATGTTGGTCACCAGACGCAGCGTATTCACGAAACGACGGTTACGGCTGTAGTCCAGTCCAGAGGGATAAACCAACTTATAAGGTGTCGTGCTACGTGCCTTATATTCGGCAGGCAGGTCTTGTGGGTTCATCGAGTTCTGTCCCTCCGACCAGCTCTTACTCTCCTGCCAGGCTCCCGAGAAGTAGATATTGGTGTTGAGAGGCTTGATACGTCCCAGGTCGAAGTCGAACTCGATACCCCTGTTTTGCAGCACGTTGTCGTTGCTCACTTGTCCGTTGGTCGTCCAGAAAATGCTGGGCACATTGTTGGCCAATCCTTCCCTATAGGCTGTGGGATCGGCAAATTGCAGCGACTCATAGGTTACATATTGTATGGCACTGCTGAATCCGTTGGGTGTCTTGTCCTGATAAGCTGTAATGCTCAGTTTACGTCCTCCAGGCAGTTTGATGTCTGCTCCCGCCTCTATCTTGGTGGTCGTTGCATTCTTAAGTCCTCGTGAGAATTCCACGGGCTGTACATAGGTATGAGCCACCACCATGCTTCCTGCCTGCTTGGGGTCAGTACTTCCACCAGCATAGTAGGCCATGGCAATATGGTCGTTATAGCTGTTATCTGGATAGAGATAGTTCAATCCTGGTGCTTTCGAGTTCAGACCGATACCTCCTCGCAGTGTCAGCCATTTGGTGATGTCGAGGGTCATGTTCAGTCGTGGCGACAAGGCCGTCGTGCTGACATCGCTGAAGGGCTGCATGGCTTGGAATCGTGCTCCAGCCACAATGCGCAGGTTGCGTCCCTTGACATACTCCCATGAAAAATTATCTTCCAAGTAGGCAGCTATCTGGTGCAGTCCCGGTATATCGCTGAAAGCCCTTGGGCGTCCGTTCTCATTGGGTTTGAGAGGCAGACTCTCATCGGCATTATAATAGCCCTTTCCTGAGTTCCAGTCGTAATGGTAGTCGACACCCACCTTAAAGCGGTGGTTGGTCTTCTTACCCTTGAGGAAGAAGCTGTTGTTCAACTTCGCATAGACATTGCCTGGTCGGCTCTCCGTATATCCTGTAGCCAGATACGAGTGGTTCAGCCAGGGGATGCTGTTGTAGCCCGTCTCACGAGCAGTAATGATATGAACCACACCACTGGTGGTGGGCACAATATTGGTGCTGGTATCGTCGGCACCTGACAGCGTCAGACCGATGGTGTAGTTAAGGTTTCTCGAGAAAAGACGGTCTATGCTGATGCGTCCATTATGCGTCAGTGTCAGGTTCTTGTTGGTATTCTTATTCTCCGACCCGTCCTGAATGGCATCAGGGTCGTTTCCGTTCCAGTCCTTGGAATACATATAGCGTACCTTGGTATCGGTATGCCATTTCTTGGTGATGTCGATACCATAGCCAACACTCATGGTATAGCGGTCAAACGACTTCGTCTTCATACGGGGGTCGCCCCAAGCCTGGGCATAGTCCACGTTAAAGTTCAGCACACCATATTTATCCATGCGCAGTCCCTTGCCCAGCGAGTAGTTCATCATGCCTGGGTTAATCTTGCCCTTTACCTGCCAAGGGGTGACACCTATCTTCGATTTCACTACCATGAGACCACTCGTCAGGTCACCATACTCTGCCGAGGGAATACCACGAATCACCTCCACCTCCTGAACGTCATCAGCAGACAGGTTACGCAGGTCGGTACCTGTAAAAGCGGTGGAAGAAAAGCCTCCTGCAGTGAGGTTACCGTCGCTTGAGATGGGCATACCGTCCATGATGACACTGGAACCAAATGCTGCTGTGTTGTTGTTACCCAGCGTACGGATTTGCAGGTTCGACTGAGCGGTCAGGTCGGTATTGGTCATTAGCTGACCAGGGAGCAACTGTAAGATATCAGCCAGTGAGGCAGCCTGCAGGTGGTCCATAGCCTGTCGACCTATGACACTGGTCGTAGAGGAACCTCCCGCCTTCTGTCTGGCCACCACGTTCACCTCTTGCAAGGCCAGCGTCGTGGGCACCAGTTGACACGTCATCTTCAGGTTCTTGTTCAGCTTCACGTTGATGTTCAAGGTCTCATAGCCCACATACGACACGTTCACCGTATAGTTACCTTCGTCAACGTTACGCAGGGTTGCCTTACCATCAGCATTGGTTACCGCCAACATTCCCGTGGGCTGCAACTGGATGGTAGCCATGATGATAGGCTCCTTGTTGTCCTTGTCTTTCACCGTCAGTTCGAGGGTGTGTGCAGCCCTGTTACTTCCTTTTTGGGCAAGGACAGTCAGTGGGGTCACCATTAATAGGATAAGAAAAAGTCGTATTATTTTCATATCGATTTAGATTTTTCAGGGACAAAGATACGAATAAGCGAGCAAAATACCAAATGTTTTTGAGTATTTTCGAGCGTGAGTATCTTCGACCAAAGGTCAGAGATACGAATAAGCAAGCCAAATTTTATTTGGACTTTTTCGAGCAAGAGTATCTTCGACCAAAAGGTCAGAGGTACGAATTTTATTTCATAAATCGCACCTTTGTCCCAAAAATCTTTCAATATTAACCTTTTACGAACGACTACAACCTTACCACATCCTTGCAAAGGGCTGCGATGGAAGAACGGTGGGTGATAAAGATGATGGTCTTTTGGGGATAGGTGTCAAAGAGGCGGGCAAACAGATCACGCTCGGTGGTCTCGTCCAGGGCACTGCTTATCTCATCGAACAGGAAGATGTCGCCACCATGCAACAAGCCGCGGGCTATGGCAATGCGCTGAGCCTGTCCTTCGCTCAATCCCCCACCCCGTTCACCCAGTTCGGTGCCGAGTGCATAGGGCATATTGAACACGAAATCGGCACAAGCAATATGCAGCACTTGGCGCAGTTCGTCGTCTGTAGCATCGGGCTTGGCCAATTGCAGATTATAACGTATGGTACCACTCATGAGGGTATTGCCTTGGGGTACGAAACAGATGTCGCCACCCACCGTCACCTTACCCTCTGTGGGTTCGATAAATCCGAGCATCAGTCTGAATAGCGTCGTTTTACCAATGCCCGTCTCGCCCATGATGGCAGTTTTCGTGCCTGGTTTAAAATCGTGGGTGAAGTGCGAGAGAATTTCCCTGTCGCCCGTGGCGTAACGGAAGGTTACGTTGTCGAAGTGGATACCTGCGTGTGATGAATCATGGGGACAGGTTGCCTGATTCAAGTCTGAATCACGAACCTGTCCCCTTGATTCATCTCCCCTTGATTCATCCTCCAACTCCTCCAGACGGTCAACACTTGCCGTAGCGTGTATCACTCCAGGCACCATGTTCAGCAATTGGAGAATGGGGTGTTGTATCATGCCCACCAATTGCAGGAACGAAGTCATGACGCCAAAGGTAATGGTGCCATTGCGCAATCCGATGCCTCCCCATACAAAGGCCGTCAGATATCCCAGTCCGAAGGCACAGCCCATGATGATTCGTGCGACGACGGTAAACCGTGCGCGTCGCATCACATTGCCACGTAAGCGTTGTTGCATGGTGTCGAGCCTATCGGTTACCCACAGCTCTGCACCCAACGAGCGCAGCACGGCATTATGTTCCATACCCTCCTGTACCTGCATTTGTATCTGACTCTCGTCTTGTCGGATGTCGAGGGTCATCTGGCGCAGACGCCTGACGATCAGCTTGCCGAAAACAATAGCCAACGGAGTGAGCAACAGCAGTACCCAAGCCAGTCGGGCATCGAACCACCGCATCAGCATGAAGGCACCACAGAGCTGTATCAGGGTGATGACCATCTGGGGTGCGGTCTCAGTGCATACACCACTCACATGATCAATGTCCTTACTCAGTCGTGAGGTCACGTCGCCTGAATGCAGCGGGTCGCCATCGAAGAGTTGTCGACGAAACAGACTGCTGAAGATGCGCAGTCGGAGAGCATTGGTTTGTCGGACACTTGCTGACGTTGTGAGCCAATAGCCCACTTGCCTGAGCAGTACACCGCCTACTACGGTCAATACGAGCCAGCAGACCATGTGCAGCACATCGTCGGAAGAACCTGTGCGGATGGTATCGTCGATAAACCGCTTGCTGAGCCATACCATCGTCAGACCGAGCATGACCTGCCCGATGCCCACCACGATGCGCACACAAGAATTCCATCGGATGCCTCGGGAGTTACGCCAGAACCAGGAAAAGTAATTCAAAATTAGAAATTAGGAATTAGAAATTAGAAATTCAAAATTAGAAATTAGAAATTAGGAATTAGAAATTAGTAATTAGTAATGAGTAATTAGTAATTAGTAATTAGTAATTATGATTACTATTCTACGACTCCTACTTCTCGCCAATTGGCGAGGATGTCTGCGACATCCTTTTGGGCGTCGTCTGGCGTCACCTCATATTCCCCACAAAGGCGTTCGGCCAGCGCCTCGATGGTAAATTCGCCCATTTCCTGAGCTTGTTTCCAAAGCCATGCAGCCGTCTCGTTCAGGGCCAGCAGTTTACCAAAGTTGACGGCTCCCAGTCCTTCACCTACTATCACGTGCTCGCCGCACACCTCACGTAATACGAATCCTTTCTTTATTTTCATAATCGTCTGTATATTGCTAATATAATTCTTCTTGTCGGGCGTATCCAGAACCACACTTTCGCAGCCCTTCTGCGCCACTTGTTATTGATATCATGTATCTTTCCGTTCGCATCCACCACATGGGTCACAATGGCTTTGATGTCGCCAACGGTACAATGCTCCGTGCCTACTATATTGCCGTCGCCCATGAGAGTGATATGCTCGCCATCTATACGGATAATCCGATGAACCACATAGCGACAGCCCTCTACCCAAGCCAGCACCACATCGCCCACGTCTACAAGGCCTGCCCTTTTCAGGATGACGCTTTCACGACCACCAATGATAAAGGGCAGCATGCTGTTGCCATTCACGGGCAGCGTCACGCTGACACCTTCCAGCACCAGCCTGATGGCCTCCTCTAATATGCGCTCATCGGTAATCATAATTTCTAATTTCTAATTACTAATTACTAATTTGTGCAAAGCACATCGCTGCTGCTTCTTCATCAGGCAGACATTCCAGATGCCACATAGGAACTGATGTTGCCAATAAGTTCTCCGTCTGGTGCAATCCGTCGGCAATACGACTGTCCCATCGCTTACCGCTGATGCTCTCCATCAAGGCGACATAGGCATAGATGCCATTCAGCCGTTGTATCTTGTTATAGGGTGCCTGACTCAGCAGTACAATGCCGCCTATGGGATAGCTCACGTTACGGTAGCAAGGTGTCTTACCACTCCAGGGTGAACCATACACCGTCACACTGCCGTCGTCGCTGATACGCACCACAGGGTTGTCGTCGTTCACCAGTTCGGTTCCCTCGATATATTTCAGCCACAATCGGGCGTGGGTGCTCTTACCCGTACCGCTAGGACCGAGGAACATATAACCTTTGCCCTCATGACTCACCACCGCGGCATGAAACAGTACCGTGCCCTCGTCAGCTGTAGCCAGCGCGAAGAGCACCATCAGCGCATTGTCTATCGCCATCTTCGTGTGCTTGCCCGTCATGAGGAGTCGTCCTTTGTGATAGTGGTCCGTGCAGACCAGCCACCCCGCCGTTTCGTTCCACCAACGGAACTCAAACACGGGCTCACCCGCGTCCCTTCGTCCGCAGATGATTTCCTGGCCCTCATCTTCTTGGCGCAGTTCTTCAGTGAAGGCAGGTGGAATCACGGGGACAGGGCGCATGATTTCCAACTTTGTTGTAATCACGGACCTGTCCCCATGATTCACCTCAAAAGGTTCATAATTCCCCATCAATGCAAAGACCTCCGTCTCTCCACTCACGCTGAACCCATGTCCTGCTACCTGATAGTATTTTGTCAGTTTATTCATACATGATAAGTGCAGACTGCGGACTGACATTGACACGACGTCCGAAGGTCTTGCTGGTAGACTGCTCATTGATTTCACCATTCTGACAGACGATGGTGTACATAGCCTTGGGAACAGCCACCTGCTGAGCCTCGCGCGAGGCGTTGAGGATGACGATGATGTTGCGCCAATCGTCGCGACCTGCATAGTTCTTGAGGCGGAAGGCTACGACACCCTTGGGAGCATCAAGGAACTCAAGGTGTTTGCGCACCAAGTCGGCATCGCCCAAGCGGAAGGCAGGATGATGCTTGCGCAGGGCAATGAGGTCTTGATAGTATTTGAACACCTGCGGATAACGCTGTAGATTGCCCCAATCCAGATGGTTGATGCTATCGGGCGACTCGAAGGAGTTGTGAACACCCTTCTTATCGCGAAGCAATTCCTCGCCACTGAGCATGAAGGGAACACCCTGGGAAGTGAAGACAGCAGTCTGAGCCAAGAGGTCAAGACGGATGAGCTCATCTTGTGTAAGATTTGGGATGCTGGCCTTCAAGCGGTCAACTAGACACATATCGTCGTGACAAGAGACATAGGACATCATCTGGGTGGGTTCCAACGCCCAAGGAGTCTTGGAATAGTTGACCTTGGACATATCGACCTGCGGATGACGGATGGCACCTACAATGCCAAACTTCAAACTCTCCTCGCAATCAGGAGCGCCACCTAACCAGCCTGGCTTGGTATCATCGCTGAAAGGACCACGCAGGGCATCACGAATCTCGTCGGAGAAAGCAGCAATGCCAGGCATCTGCGGGATATTAGCCTTGACGCCTAACTGCTCTGTAGGCAGGGCACACTGTCCTGCGCTCCAACCTTCACCATAGATGAAGATAGAGGGGTTGATCTCATCAACCATCTTTCGAATCTCGTTCATGGTCTCAATATCGTGACAGCCCATGAGGTCGAAACGGAAACCATCGATATGGAATTCTTCTATCCAATATTTCACGCTCTCTTTCATGAAGCGGCGCATCATCGGCTTTTCAGAAGCCGTCTCGTTGCCACAACCTGAGCCGTTACTATAGTCCCCTAACTTAGGGGACACTGTGCGATAGTAGTAGTCAGGATAGGTGCGCTGGAAATTGGAGTGGTCAATATCGTAGGTATGGTTATACACCACGTCGAGAATAACGGCAATACCTTCCTTGTGCAGCGCCTGCACCATCTGCTTGAACTCCTTGATGCGGGTAACAGGATTGTAGGGATCAGTGCTATAGCCACCCTCAGGCACGTTATAGTTCACAGGGTCATAGCCCCAGTTATACTTGTTGTCAGTGAGACGGGTCTCATCCACAGAGCCATAGTCGTAAGAGGGCAGGATATGTACGGCATTGACACCCAGCGACTTGAGATGATTGAGTGCCCAAGGCTCAGTAAGTGCCAGGAACTTGCCCGGATACTTGGCATCAGGGCGGGCAATGGAGAAGTCGCGATGGTGCATCTCATAGACAACGAGGTCGGCAGGCGACTTGATGACGGGGTGAACATCACAGCACCAATCATCAGGGAAAGTCTTTTCAGCATCGATGATGGCACCACGCTGACCATTGACACCCACTGCTTTGGCGAAGACACCAGGGCACTCACCACGACCCATATCAAAGGTGTAGAAGCGTCCCATGAGGTCGCCCTTCACAACGGCTGTCCACAGCCCGTCTTGATAGGTCATCTTCTGGGTCTTCAGAGCTTTGCCCCCCAACCCATCCTTCTAGATTCTTACCACCACCTTCTTGGCATCTGCAGGAGCAAAGAGATGGAAGGTTGTCTGATAGGGTCCATACTCCACCTCGCGGAAGTCGAAATCTTGGGCGGAGGCAACTACGGATATCAGCATAAACAGGGATAACAGAATCTTTCTCATCTTTAATTATGCATTATGAATTATGCATTATGAATTATGCATTATGAATTATTTTGCAATCAGTGATACAGCGAAGCCACCACCAGGGGCCTCAGTCAGTTTCAGCACGTCGCCAGCCTTCACCACCTTCTTGGTGATGGTGTAAGCCTGTGGATTGGTCTCGTAGTGGGCATCCTTGGCGTCGGCATAAATGGTGCAGTCGTACTTGCGACCCTTGTCCAGGAAGTCGAGCTTGATGACGGACTTATGACCATTCTCGTCGCACTTGCCACCCATGAACCAATTGTCCGTTCCCTTTGCCTTGCGGGCTACGGTGATGTAGTCGGCAGGCTCAGCCTCCAGATAGATGCTCTCGTCCCAGTCGCAAGCTACATCGCGGATGAACTGGAAGGCATCGTCGAACTTCTCATAGTTCTCGGGTAGGTCAGCAGCCATCTGCAGGGGAGAGTACATCGTCAGGTAGAGTGCCAAAGAGCCAGCAATGGTGATGCGAGCCCACGACGTATTGTTACTCCATTCAGAGAGCTTGGTGACAAAGATACCTGGAGTATAGTCCATTGGACCTCCCTGCAGACGCGTAAATGGCAGGATGCAGGTATGGTCAGGACGTGAGCCGCCAAAGGCCTCGTACTCCGTACCACGTGCGCTCTCGTTACCAACGAGGTTCGGATAGGTGCGACAGATTCCTGTAGGACGGGTAGCCTCATGGGCATTGACCATGATATGGTGCTTAGCAGCCTCCTTGACAACATGGAGGTAGTGGTTGTTCATAGACTGTGAATAGTGGTGGTCGCCACGTGGGATGATATCACCCACATAACCCGTCTTCACCGCATCATAGCCGTATTTGTTCATCAGGTTGAACGCCTCTTCCATGTGACGCTCGTAGTTTTGCGTGCTGGATGAGGTCTCGTGGTGCATCAACAGCTTCACGCCCTTTGAGTGGGCATAGTCGTTGAGCATCTTGATATCGAAGTCGGGATAAGGTGTCACGAAGTCGAAGACGTCGCGCTTCCACATGTTTGCCCAGTCTTCCCAACCTACATTCCAACCCTCTACGAGCACCTGGTCGAGACCATTCTTGGCAGCAAAGTCGATATAGCGCTTCACATTCTCGTTGTTGGCCTTGTGGGTGCCGTTGGGCTTCACCTTCGTCCAGTCTATCTGGTCGAGTTTGATGGAGGGGAAATCGTTGGTATAATGCCAGTTGCCGCGACCTACTATCATCTCCCACCACACACCACAGTACTTCGTAGGATGAATCCAAGAGGTATCCTCCAACTTACAGGGTTCGTTGAGGTTCAGGATGAGATTGTTGGACAACATGTCGCGAGCATCGTCACTGACCATCACCGTACGCCAAGGTGTCTCACAAGGAGTCTGCATACAACCCTTCAGACCCGTAGCATCAGGTGTCAGATGACTGACAAAGGTAAAGGGCTGTGGCAAGGGGAAGGCAGAGGGTGCCGGATTAGGGGTATAGGTATTGCTGTTACCTTGCAGTTGGGTGGTGAGTGCCTTCGTTTCGGCATCTACCAGTTCCAGGTGCATCGTGGCATAGTCCAGACAGGCAGCCTCGTGGATATTGATGTACAGTCCGTCGTCGCTCTTCATCTGCAGGGAGGTCTGCACACCCGTTGGTGAGAAGACCGCTACCGACGAGTTGCCCCAGTTGACAGCCTCCTGGAAACGGCCACGAATCTCAGAGAGCTTACACTCCTGTGTCTCCTGCTCCTGTGTGTCATAGTCGCCAGGGAGCCACCACGCCTTGTGGTCGCCAGCCATGGCAAACTCACTGCGTTCGTCCTTGATAAGGAAGTAGTTCAGATCAGCCTGCTGAGGGAACTCATAACGGAAACCGATACCATCGTCATAGACGCGAAAACGGATGATGATGGTGCGCTTATGTTGACGAGGAGCCAAGCGGGGTTCACCCTCTTTCGTTGGAATACGCTCCAACCACTGTTGCGACAGGGTGGCAGCATACTCGTTATAATGATTACGGATGGTGGCTGTCTCACCCCATACAGGGCGCCACGTCTCGTCGAACGTGGAGTTTTCCTCCTTGACAATGCTAAAACCATCCATCAAGTCGCGTTCCTGCATACCCATAGAGGCATGTTTATCCTTAGCCAACTCCAATCCGAGATGGGAGGGCTTGATAACGGGACGACCCTTATACGACATCTCGTAAACGGGGCGACCTAACTCATCCACAGAGAACTTCAGCACGATATTGCCATTAGGCGACTTTACTTCCGTAGCCGACAGTGTCAGTGACGACAACAGGAATAATAATACTACTATATTTTTCATCTGCGTCCGCTTTGAATAATTAATGTCTTGATAGTCTCATTAAACTCGTCGCTCTGCATGAGCTGTTCAATCGTCATGTGCATACGATAACGCCAATAGTGACGAGGATTAGCAGGGATGTTGATGCGTTCTGCATTGGCATCAGGCAGACGCAGCTTCTCATCGATGGAGAGCCAGTCTTGCAATGACAACAGGCAAAGCATAGAAGGAGAGGTCAGATGACGACTGACAATGTCCTTAGCCAACCAGCCTGGCAGTGGATGGGGCGCAGCACCTCCACGATGGAGCATGGAATTGTAATAGTCCTGTGTACGGTCCCAGTCTTCATCCCACCACTGACGCAAGGTAGGCATGTCGTGGGTAGAGATGGTGCAGACAGAGCGGTAGGGATATTGTGAGAGA
>Ga0256407_10007078_pt1 | contig 17069 bp, 16 predicted proteins | sample RumenRJG_04DNA_FD_193489 | JGI IMG/M metagenome (GOLD analysis project Ga0256407, IMG submission 193489) | Bovine rumen microbial communities from Lethbridge, Alberta, Canada - RJG_04 | ecosystem: Host-associated > Mammals > Digestive system > Stomach > Rumen | place: Canada: Alberta...
AACACCGAATACAAATGTTGATATCACAGCCGGCAGGATAAATACTATCGGAAGTGATGTTACAATAAAGAACTTCTGTCAGTACGGCAGTATGGATGTAAACGGCAAAAAACTGAATATTACCGGTACTGTCAACCAGTACGGTGATATATATATCAATTCCGGTAAGATAATTGTCGGCGGATATTACTATCAGCAGAACGGCGTTCTTGATTTCAACAACGGCAGACTTGAAGTAGGCAAGAATTACAGGCTACAAATGGTAGGCAAGGACGAAAACGGCAAGACAGTATATAGTTCAACATACGGATATATAAGAATGAATGATCCTAAGGACTATTTCCTTGTAAAAGGTACTATGTTCGTACAAAGCTACTGGGGAGATGGTATAAATAACAATCATCTTGTCAACGGTACACTTGAGCTTAAAGGCAGCTTCTACCAGTATAACGGCAGCGGCAGCAACTTTAATGCTCAGGAAAATCATAAGGTAATATTCTCCGGAACAAGCAAACAGACAGTAAGATTTGATTCACCGGAAAATTCCGGTTTCAATATCCTGCAATCCACAAAGAATACCTATATAGACATAAAGGCTGCAAGGATAAATAAAATAGGCAATAATACAACTGTCTACAGCTTTAACCAGTACGGCACACTTGATGTCAACGGAAAGACTTTCAAGGTAAGAACAAATCTTGACCAGTTCGGAAACATCAATGTAAACGGCGGTACACTTAATGTTGTAAAGAACTATACACAGCAGAGTGGCTGGCTCGATATTAACAACGGTGCTGTAAAAGTCGGCGGCAATTACAGATTACAGTCTGTAGGTACCGATGATAATGGAAATACCGTATATGGTTCCTGCTACGGCTATCTTAGAATGGATGACAGGAATGATTATTTCTCGGTCGATGGCAATTTCTATACAAAAAGCTATTGGGGCGACGGCATAAACAATAACCATATTACAGACGGTATTCTTGTAATAGGCGGTAATTTCTCACAGCTCAACGGCAGCGGCAGCAACTTCAGGGCATCGGGTGAACATATTACGATTTTCACAGGCGAAAATCCGCACAGTATCTATTTTGCAAGCCAAAGCTCATTCTTTAACCTTGTTGTTGTCAATGATGATACAACGTTTGAAAAAACATGGCTGTCTTATCACCGTATCGCAAGCAGTACAAATATCTGCAATGCATCAAGACTTTCCGATGATCAGATAGTCATAGGTGAAACTGCAAAAATAGATCTCAAAGCATACGGCGGCAGCAATGCATATGCTTATGAAATATATTGCAAAGCTCCGGGTTCAGATGAATATGTAATGCTCAGGAATTATGATGTATCTGATAAGTATACATTTACTCCGGATGTTACGGGTTGGTATACTTTCAGAATATATACACGAGACAGCAATAACACTTATGCAGACAGCAGAGATCTGCTTCTTCTTGTAAATCCGCCTGTTAAAAATACTTCCACTGTTGATTCAACAAAGGTTCATATTGAAGATGCTCTCAAAATAAACTGCAGTGCAGAGGGCGGAATTGGCAATTATCAGTATGCGGTATATGTAAAGAAGGACGGCGAGTCGTCATATAAGAATGTCAGCGATTACAGCTCAGATTCTGCTATAAGCATAAAGTTTGAAGAAACAGGCAAGCACTATGTCCGTGTTTATGTAAAGGACAGCAAGGGACATAAGACCTATAAGACCTTTACTGTCAATGTTCATAATGAATTGCAGAACCGCTCGACAATATCTTCTGAAAGCGTTGAATTAGGAAATTATGCTATTGTCAATGCATCAGGCAGAGGCGGTACAGGGCCTTATAAGTATTCCGTATATTATAAGAAAAAGTCTGCAACAAGCTGGAAAACATTACAGGCTGACAGTGAGAATGCAAGCGTAAGCCTTGAAGCGATAAAGGCAGCAGGGGACTATGATATAAGCGTAAAGGTAACAGACGCAGCAGGAAAGTATGTAAAGCAGAGGTTTGACTATACCGTTCAGCAGCCGGAAGAACTTGAAAATACATCATCTCTTTCAGCTGATTCTGTAACGTCAGGTACAAAGGCTGTTGTAAATCTTTCTGCAAAAGGCGGTGTCGCACCTTATAATTATTCTGTTTACTATAAGCTTTCAAGCGCATCAAGCTGGACAACTCTTAAAACTAATATAACAGATGATTCTGTAGAACTTCCCATGACAAAGGCAGGAACATATGATATAAGCGTCAAGCTTACTGACAGTCAGGGCAAGGTCGTTAAATCAAGATTTGGCTATACAATAGAAAATGCATAAACAATTCATAATGCATAATGCATAATTCATAATTTTATCCGGACCGTGACAAACTTCGGTCCGGATATTATTTTGTATTATATCCCTGACAAAATACATATAATGCATAAGAAAGTCGATAAAGGCGGTGTTCTTGTGCATAAGGATAAGGCGTTCTGGGGGAGTATAGCAGGATTTTTCATAGTGTGTATTGCAGGTACAGTTTGTCACTATGTTTATCAGCTTACAGGAAAGAATATAATTGCAGGTATGCTTACACCTGTGAATGAAAGTGTATGGGAGCATTTAAAACTGCTGTATTTTCCGTATATCATTTATACACTGACAGAGTATTTCATTTACGGAAGAAAGATAAAAGGCTTTTTGTTTTCGAGAGTTTTCGGTGTTATATGCGGAATGATATTTATACCACTGATGTTTTTTCTCTACACGTCACTGACAGGAAGGAGTTTTGTGTTTATTGACATACTGCTTTTTATAATTTCGGTAATCATATCATTTGCAGTAAGCCTTGACAGGACAGTAAAAGAGCGTGACGCATTTTCAAAACGTAGTTTTGCTGCAGTTGTAATAATAATATCAGTTTCACTTTTGTTTTTCGGACTGACGTTTTATCCGCCGTCAACAAGACTTTTTTCTGTTCCGAAGTAAGTACTTGATTATTTCTGACTTTTATTGTAATATATATATATCAAAATATGAGAGGAAAGATTATCATGTCAAAGAATCCTGTAGTAACTATCACAATGAAAAGCGGTAAGGTAATAAAGGCGGAGCTTTATCCGGATATAGCACCGAATACCGTAAATAATTTTATAAGCCTTATAAAGTCAGGCTATTACAACGGACTTACATTCCACAGAGTTATATATAACTTCATGCTTCAGGGCGGATGTCCCGATGGAACAGGAATGGGCGGTCCGGGATATCATATCAAAGGTGAGTTCTCAATGAACGGCTTTAAAAACGACCTCAGACATACAGAGGGCGTACTTTCAATGGCAAGGACAATGATACCCGATTCCGCAGGCTCACAGTTTTTCATTATGCATAAGGCTGCACCGCACCTTGACGGACAGTATGCAGCATTCGGAAAGGTAACAGAGGGAATGGATGTTGTCAATGAGATAGCAGAGTGTGACACGGATTTTTCCGATAAGCCGCTTGATCCTCAGATAATGGAAACCGTAACAGTAGAAACCTTCGGCGTTGACTATCCCGAACCGGAAAAACTCTGATTTAATAAAAAATGTTGAGTAAAAAAACAGCCGTATTGCTTACCTTATAATCAGGTTTTGCAATACGGCTGTTTACAATCGGGAAAAATGTGTTATAATAGTATTAAAGAAACGGGGGCGATAACAATGGGAAATGAAGCTGTTGATGATAACAGGACTGTCAGGCGAAAAGCCAAGGACAGTGTGTTTACTGTTTTGTTTCAGGATGTCAATAATGTCTATGAATTATACAAGGAACTGCACCCGGAAGATGTTGATGTTACAGTTGATGATATTCATGTTGAAACGCTGGAAACTGTGCTTATCAACGATATTTATAATGACCTTGGATTTATTGTAAATTCGGGCGGCAAAGTAAGGTATATTATTCTTGTTGAAGCTCAGAGCAGATGGACAGATAACATTACATTGCGTATGCTTTTGTACATAACAGAAACATATCACAGATACCTGAAAGAAACAGAGCAGAGTGAACATGTTGAGAAAAAAGTGTCGTTACCAAAGCCGGATATGTATGTAGTATATACAGGCAGTAAGAATGTTTCTGATGAGGTTTCATTAAGCCGGACTTATTTTGACGGGGATTCTCCGCTTGATCTCAGGGTAAAGGTTCTGAAAAAACCGGGAAAAGATACATTGCATGGTCAATACATAGGATTCAGCAGGGTATATGATGAACAGCGTAAGTTATACGGAAATAAGTTGGAATGTATAAAAGAAACAATAAGGATATGCCTCAATAAGGGATATCTTACAGAGTTCCTTGATATGCACAAACAGGAGGTGACAACTATGCTGTCAGAATTATTTGATGAGCAGGCTCAGAGAAATCAGTATGATATAGCTATAAAAAGAGAAAGCAGAGCTGAGGGTGTAGCAGAAGGCATGGAAAAAGGCATGGAAAAAGGTATGGAAAAGGGTATGGAAAAAGGTATGGTACAAACACTTGCTGATCTTGTAAGAAAAGGTATCATTACAGTAAAGCAGGCAGCTGAACAGGCAAAAATGACCGTTGAGGAATTCAGTGTAAAATCAGGCTTGTCTGCATAAAGTGTTTTTCTGCTCTCTCCGCAGTAATTTGCGGGGAGAGTTTTTTGTTGTCATATAAATATGATTTTATGCATATAATTATTATATAGAATAGAGTGTTTGATTCTGAACGGCTATATTTTCGGAAAGGAGAATACCATGAAAGATCAACGTCAGGGAAAAAATGAAATTATCATGAAAAAACAGCGTATAATTTCTGTTTTGCTGATGATCACAGCGATAGTATTTTTATTTATTTTAGGATTAATGATGAACAACTGTTCCGGTGCAAAAACACATGATGCTATGGCAGATGACAGAGTTGAAGTATCATATGATACAGACAATCTTATGAACGGTGCAAAGGAACAGGAGAGATAATAATGAAAAATATTATCGATCTGATATGTTCGTCAATGCTTATAATATTTTCTCTGGCATTGGTCTTTTTTAATTTCAGTGAGTTCCCGTTTGAAGTGATGGCGTCGAAACGGATAGGAGATATTGACACTGATGATGAAACTCTTAAAACGGCAGCTGATTGCAGACGTGTAGCGAATAATACAAATAAGCTTAATATTATCAGAAAAAAGGAACAGGAAAGATAGAAGTTTGCTGCAATTATGAGCTTGTATAAAAAGGCTGTGAAGTAACGGTATATAACCGTACCTCACAGCCTTTTGATTTGTTATGATATCATTCTTTAAAGATATTTTTGATCTTTTCAAAGAAACTTGAACGCTTAGAGTAGTTTGACTGACTGCAAAGTTCATCAAAGTGATTGAGAGCTTTTTTCTGTTCCTCAGTCAGATTTTTAGGTACTTCGATAGTAACACGTACATACTGGTCGCCTCTGCCTCTTGAGTTAAGGTGCTGTATGCCTTTATCACGGAGCTTGAAAATATCGCCGGGCTGAGTTCCGGGATGTACCTTGTAGCTGACTTTACCGTCAAGAGTAGGAACAATGACCTCATGTCCGAGAGCAGCCTGTGAGAAGGTGAGAGGTATTTCGCACCATACATCATCGCCCTTGCGTTCAAATATTTCATGTTTTTTGACATTTATATAAACATGAAGATCTCCTGCCGGACCGTTGTTATATCCGCTGTTGCCGTGACCGCCTATGTTGAGTATCTGATCCTGACTAATGCCTGCCGGTATAGTTACGGTAACGGTCTTTGATGAGCGTATACGTCCCTGACCTGAACATTTCGGACAAGGCTTTTCGATTATCTTACCTTTACCACGACACTTGTCACATGCCTGAGTAGTCTGTACTACACCGAAAGGAGTACGCTTCTGCACAGTTACCTGACCGCTGCCGTTACAGTTGGGACAGGTTTTCATCTGAGTACCCTTTGATGCACCTGTACCGCTGCATTCTTTACAGCTGTCAACATTCTGATATGTTACTTCTTTTTTACAGCCCTTAGCAGCTTCCTCAAATGTAATAGTAACAGTAGCCTCAACGTCAGAACCACGTCTTGGAGCATTCTGGTTTCTCGGAGATCTTCCTCCGCCAAAGCCGCCGAAAAAGCTGTTGAAGATATCACCAAGGTCTATATCCTGACCGAAAGGATTTCCTCCGCCATAGGCAGTGGTACCTGCACCATAGCTCGGATCCACACCTGCGAAACCGAAACGGTCATATCTTGCACGTTTATCCTTATCGGAAAGTACTTCGTAAGCTTCGTTTACCTCTTTAAATTTTGCCTCAGCCTCTTTATTGCCGGGGTTAAGATCGGGATGATATTTTTTTGCCTGTTTACGAAAGGCTTTTTTGATTTCTTCCTCCGAGGCACCTTTTTCAACGCCGATCACTTCATAATAATCCCTCTTGTCTGCCAAGTAAAATCACCCCAAAATCAATTAGGAATTGCAATCTGTTCGATATACAATATATAATAATACATTTGTTTAGTTTTTTCAATAGCATTTTGGAATAATAAGCAGGGGAAAGTCGTCACGACATTCTCCTGCTTATAAATGTTATCAAAATATCAAATTATATCAGTTGTTATCGTCAACATCTGTATAGTCGGCATTGTAAACACCGTTGTCACTTTCAGGAGCCTGCTGCTGAGCTGCACCCTGAGCTGCTGCATCCTGATAGAGCTTTTCTGATACTTTATACATGTCCTTCTGAAGCTCATCTTTAGCATTCTGGATAGTTTCCATATTGCTCTGAGCGAGAGCAGACTTAACGGCTGCGACTTTGGCTTTGAGGTTTTCCTTGTCCTCTTCAGAGATATGGTCGCCGTTTTCGTTGATAAGCTTTTCAACAGCGTAAACGAGGTTTTCAGCATCGTTTCTCTTGTCAACTTCTTCTCTGCGCTTCTTGTCCTCTGCTGCATACTGCTCTGCATCATGGATAGCCTTATCTATATCATCCTTGCTCATGTTTGTGTTTGAAGTGATGGTGATATGTTGCTCTCTGCCTGTACCGAGATCCTTAGCGGAAACATTAACGATACCGTTGGCATCTATATCGAATGTTACTTCGATCTGCGGAATACCTCTCATTGCAGGTGCGATACCGTCAAGTTTGAACAGACCGAGCTGCTTGTTATCTCTTGCGAATTCACGCTCACCCTGAAGAACGTTTACTTCAACCTGTGTCTGATTGTCCATAGCTGTTGAGAATATCTGGCTCTTCTTTGTCGGGATAGTTGTATTTCTTTCTATGATCTTTGTCATAACTCCGCCCTGTGTTTCAACACCGAGTGAAAGGGGAGTAACGTCAAGAAGGAGAAGTCCCTGAACGTCGCCGCCGAGAACGCCTGCCTGTATAGCTGCACCGATAGCAACACATTCGTCGGGGTTGATGCCCTTGAAGGGTTCCTTGCCGATAAGGCTCTTTACAGCCTCCTGAACAGCGGGGATTCTTGAAGAACCGCCTACCATGAGTACCTTGTCTATCTCGCCGATCTTAAGACCCGAATCGGAAAGTGCCTGACGAACGGGGCCCATTGTCTTTTCTACGAGGTCGGATGTAAGCTCGTTGAACTTAGCTCTTGTGAGTGTATAGTCAAGGTGTTTTGGACCTGTAGCGTCTGCTGTTATGAAGGGGATGTTTATCTGAGCTGTTGTTATGCCTGAAAGCTCGATCTTTGCCTTCTCAGCCTCATCCTTAAGACGCTGCATAGCTGTCTTGTCGCCTGAGAGGTCGATACCTGTATCGCTCTTGAAACTCTGGATGAGCCAGTCAATGATCTTCTGGTCGAAGTCATCACCGCCGAGACGGTTGTTACCTGCTGTTGCAAGTACTTCCTGAACGCCGTCACCCATCTCGATGATAGATACATCGAATGTACCGCCGCCGAGGTCGTATACCATTACTTTCTGATCATTTTCCTTATCAACGCCGTATGAAAGAGCAGCAGCTGTAGGCTCGTTGATGATACGTTTTACATCAAGACCTGCGATCTTACCTGCGTCCTTTGTAGCCTGACGCTGTGAGTCTGTGAAGTAAGCAGGAACTGTGATAACGGCTTGTGTAACAGTCTCGCCGAGATAAGCTTCTGCATCCTTCTTGAGCTTTGTGAGTATCATTGCTGATATTTCCTGAGGAGTATATTCCTTTGAGTTTATAGTTACTTTGTGTGATGTACCCATCTGTCTTTTTATAGAAGCGATAGTGTGATCAGGGTTTGAAACAGCCTGACGCTTAGCAACCTGACCTACAAGTCTTTCACCGTTCTTTGCAAATGCAACAACGGAAGGAGTCGTTCTGGAGCCTTCTGCGTTAGGGATAACTACAGGCTCGCCGCCCTCTATTACTGCTACACATGAGTTAGTTGTACCAAGATCGATACCAATTGTCTTTGCCATAAAAAATTACCTCCATATTTATGTTTATTGTTTTTGATTTTTATATTGTTAAGGTTCAGTTTGATATCTGAACCATCGCATGACGGATAATTCTGTCATTTATCATATAACCTTTCTGATAGACAGCGGTTATATGGTCTTCGGGAAGCTCGGGATCATCTGTTCTCGAAACTGCGTTATGCAGATTAGGATCAAATTCCTCGCCTCTTTCACCGAATGAAGTCACTCTCAGTTTTTCAAAGGCTGCTTCAAGTTGTTTCTGTATCATCTCAAGACCTTTTTTGAATTCATCTGATACTTCAGCCTCTGATGCAAGTGCAAGTGTAAAATTGTCTGCAACAGGGAGAAAGGCTTCTACGGTTGCCGCAACGGCATTATCATATGTTGAAGCTTTTTCTTTTTCTGTGCGTTTGCGGAAATTATCATATTCCGCAGCCAGTCTCAGAAACTGATCTTTTTGTGATTCAAGCTCTTTTTTAAGAGTATCTGTTTCGCTGTCTGTAACAGATACATCTGTTACTTCGTTCTTTTCTTCTTCACTCATGATTTCTTCCTCATCGGTAGTATTTTTATTTTTCGGCATAATGATATCTCCTTTCAGAAGTTTACACATCAAGCATATCTGCAAGCAGGCTTTCGACTGCTTTTGCAACATATTCAAGTGTGGAAATTATTTTAGGATAATTCATTCTCACAGGTCCTATCAGTGCTAATGTGCCGGAACACTGCGGAGAGGCCGTATAGTGTGTTACGGCTATGCTCAGACCGTTCAGTGCGGTGTCATGGAGTTCGCTGCCTATAAGCAGTCCCGACTTGTTGTCGGCTGCATCTATAAGCTTTGAAAGCTCGGAGTAATGGCTCAGAAGCTCCATGGCTTTTTTGCCGTTTCCCGAAGAAAGTTCGGGCATAAGGAACAGGTTTGACTGTCCTTTTATTGCAACTCCTGTTGCAAGAGCTTCTTTAGCAGCGTCATGTATTGCGAGCAGTACATTCGGCATCATCATTGACATCTCACCGAGTGAAACAGCCGTAGTCTGCATAAATGCAGGGGTTATCGCCGTTACAGGCGTACCTGACAGTCTTTCGTTCATGGATTTGTCGAATATCGACATCATAGAGGGTGTAAGTGCAAAATCGCACCTGAAAAGCTTTGTCTTGACAGTACCGAGAGAAGTTATCAGCACAGCCATAGCTGTTCTGCTGCCGGTCTGTACGAATCTTATGTGCTTTATAAAAGCCTGTTCTCCCGAAGGTGCTGCAGCGACTGCTGCGAAGCCTGTTATTTTTGATAGCACATCTGCAGCTTTTTCAAGCAGATGTTCGGGAGCGTCGGCATAAAGCTCAAGAGAATCAAGTATTGCCGATTGTTCATGTCTTGTAAGCGCACGAGGCTTCATAATCTCATCAACATATAATCTGTAGCCGAGATCTGTAGGAACTCTGCCTGAAGATGTATGGAGCTGGTCGAGCAAGCCCAATCCGGAAAGCTCTGCCATATCATTTCTTACGGTTGCCGATGAAACATTGAAGTCAAGCGTATCGCACAGGGCTTTTGAGCCTACAGGTTCGCCTGTCTTTATATATGTTTCCACAACCGCTTCAAGAATTTTCATTTTTCTTTCGGACGGTTCCATGTCAGCCACCTTTCTGTTAGCACTCGAATATCAAGAGTGCTAATCTATTTATAATTTACCATTATCTTGCCCGCTTGTCAATACCTTATTCGATTTTTTTATTAATTTTTATTTTGATGTACAAGAAAATTCGCACTCTCGTGTGCTGTATGCTAATTAACTTTGCATATAATAATATATGCCCCGTTAATAAAGAAAAATCGGAAAGAATACAATATTTACGGTATAAAATGGAAATAAGACTACCCGAAGTATGTATTATATATGTTATAATACACTCGGAATTACGGCAGAATACCGTTTTTCTTAATTATCCCCTTATGCAGAACAGCGACGTTATCATTAGCCGGATAATGCCGCTGTTCTGCTTTTTACAAGATAAAAAATGTTTGAAAGTTTACTGATATATGTTATAATGTATAATAATATTTGAGTAAAGCTAAATATCAATACAAAGGGAGATGCATAAAAATGGCAGGAAAATCATTTTTTAAAAGAACAGCAGTGGTAATCACTGCATTTATGGCTGCTTTATCACTTGCAGCATGTTCAGGCAATGCGAACAATTCTTTATCACAGGCAAGTACTGTAGTATCAGCTGTTTCAAAGACCGAGAGCAAGGCTTCTTCAGGTACAGTTTCTTCAGAGTCATCCGCTGCAAAAGGAAAAGTATTTGATATAAGTGAAGGAACAGTTGACAAGAATATTATAGGATTATGGCAGGAAATAAATATTCCTAACAAGACCTATACTTTCAATGAAGATAATACACTCATTATAAACACTAACGACAGGGTGCTCAAAAGGCTGTACTATCTCAAGGACGGAAAGATGTATACATCACCTGATGAATATACCGAGCCGGAAGTTCACAGCTATACTCTTAACGGTGATACATTGAGACTTGGTGAAACAGAGGGTGCATCTCTTAATTTCAGACGTTCATATTAAAGCAAAAATGCATGGTCAGCTCATAGCAGCTCACCATGCATTTAATTTTATTATTTGCACATTGCACATTGCACATTGAACATTGTACATTGTTTTAGTCTTCTGAAAAGACTTGTCCTATGGGATCACGGATTATTATATCCGCCTTTGAGTCGAAGGGTGTTTCCGATTTGTTTATGAGGACTATTTTATTTCCACGAAAATATCTTAAAAAGCCTGCTGCGGGATATACATTTAGTGATGTTCCGCCTATTATGAGAAGGTCACACGTTGCTATTGCGGTTACGGCATTTTCTACTGTATCTTCGTCAAGCCCTTCCTCATAAAGTACAACATCGGGTTTTATTATTCCTCCGCATGTGCATTTCGGTATGTCTTTTGAACCTGTTATCGCTTCAAGACCATAAAATTTATGACACTTCATGCAGTAGTTTCTGAGTACAGAACCATGAAGTTCATATACTTTTTTGCTGCCTGCCGCCTGATGAAGTCCGTCAATGTTCTGTGTGACAACGGCTTTAAGCTTTCCTGCCTTTTCAAGTTCGGCAAGTGCGATATGCGCCCTGTTTGGTTTTGCATAGGTGCATATCATTTTTTCACGGTAGAAGTCATAAAATTCGGCTGTTTTCTTCATAAAAAATGTATGGCTGAGTATAGTTTCCGGCGGGTACTTGTACTTCTGATTGTAAAGTCCGTCAACACTGCGGAAATCCGGTATACCGCTTTCGGTTGAAACCCCTGCACCGCCGAAAAATACTGCGCTTCTACATTCATCAAGCGCCTTTTTTAGCTGTTCGTTCATAATTGTTTCCTCCTTTTATTTGTATTTTAAAAATACGGGCATAGTCGCATGACCATGCCCGTATATTAAATTATTCGGTCTTTGATTCCTCGGCAGCAGAAGATTCGGTCTTTGATTCCTCGGCAGCGGAAGATTCGGTCTTTGATTCCTCGGCAGCGGAAGATTCGGTCTTTGATTCCTCGGCAGCGGAAGATTCAGTCTTTGATTCCTCGGCAGCAGAGGATTCAGTTTTTGATTCTTCGGTTGCGGAGGATGATCCTGCGTTTGAAACTTTTGATGTTTCAGCAGTCTTTTCCGTTTCTTCGATAGTCAGTATGAAAGCCTCATCGAATGTTGCAGCGTATTTTTGTGAGAGCTCTTTCAGATTTTCACTATAAGAGTTTTTAACCATGACGGTATTTACAGATTTTTTCCATATCTGATCACCGTCACCGACAAAGTACATTATATGATAGCCGTATGTAGTCTTTACTATGCCTGTATCTCCGGCCTTTCTTGAATTGTCAAATAGCCAGTCATTGAATTCCTTTACCATAGTACCATAACTTACATCGGAATAAAGTCCGCCGTCTGCGCTTGAGCCCTGATCGTCACTATACTTTTTAGCGAGCTCGGCAAAGCTTTCTTCGGTAGCCTCACCGTCTTTCCATTCCTTGTATATCTTGTCAGCCTTTTCTTTGGCTTTAAGCTCAGTGTAGTTTTCACTGTTTTCGCTGCTTTCGGCTGTACCATCATTTGAAGTCTTGACAAGTATATGACGTACATTTTTATAGAATGATTCATCACGGTATGCAGTCTTTGTTACCATTAAAACGGTATAATAGCTGCTGTCCTCAAATACCTTTGTTTCAAGAGGTTCTCTTGAAGCATCAAATATCCATTTGCCTGCCTCAGAAGTTACTTCGTATGCATATTTTTCTTTTACGGTGTTGTCAACCTGTATTTTGATAAGGTCATCAATAGAGATTGTCTGTTCAGCCTCAGTTGGTGTGAGAAGCGATGGGTTATCCTTGTAGTATTTGGTTACATAGTCCTTGAATGCCTGTGCAGTTTTGCATTTTGCGAGGTCCTCCGCATATGCTTTTGCTTTATCTTTGCGGTCTTGATCTACAGATACTTCCGATGAGGCAGCACTGCTGTCAGCGAATGGGAAGTTGAATTTCAGGAAATCTGCATACTGATAATCTGTCTTGTGCTCGGAATAATACTTTTCATAGTCATCATCGGTGAATTTATAGCTGTTCATTACTTTTTCACGGTACTGACTTGCAAGGGCGGTAAGTTCAAGATAATTTTTTATCATCTCTTCTGTAAGGCCTTTTGCGAAATTGACAGTGATATATTCATCTACGCTGAGACCTGCTGATTCTGCCGAAGTCTTTATTGACTGGAGAGTAAGCTCAACATTATTTTTTGACTGTTCGTTAAGTTCCATGCCGTCTGCTTTTGCAGCCTCACACTCTACAAGTATCTGAGTGATATACTGTTTTGTCTGGTTCATAAAATACTCAAACCATGTACAGTTCTTCTGTTCATACATCTGGTCTTTAAGGCTTTTTGTAACGTCAAGACCGAGATAGGTTGCATAGGTATCTCTTGCCTCGTTATAGTAATTGTTATAGAGGAAAGAAACCATCTGTATAGGCAGTGAATAGTTATCGGATTTAACGATAGTATCATCGTCAAATATACGGTCCATTTTGTCAACGGAAGATGATGCAGATACATCTGAAGCTTTGCTGCTGCCGCTGCTTTCGTTATCCTTATTGGAATTGCTGCATCCCGACATTATGATGCCTGTCGAAACTATTCCTGCGACAAGAAGTGTGAATATACGTTTTTTTGATGAATACATTTTGATTTTCCTTCTTTCATCTTTTTTCTTTGGCCATATTAAAACAATTCAAGCCAACGCTTCTCATATAATAATAACAAATATTTTTTGATTAGACAACACCTTATTTGAAAAAATATTGAATAAATGATGGCATTTGGTCACTAAAACCCCGATTATTTTGAATGTAAGTATTGACTTTTTGACTTATGAATATAAAATAGTATTATAGTATATATTTATTGGATGGTATTATATCACTGATATCTTGAAATAACCTTTAATAATCCTGTCAGCGAGGAAAAAAATATGAAAAAAAGTGTAAAAAATATAATATCTGTTCGCTTTTATGAGTGCGGCACTGAAGAATTTGACTTTGGTGAGTGCTTTATAAACTCCAAAGGCAAGAGGGAGAAACTTCCGATAAATGTAATTCTTCTTGAACACAGACGTTTCGGAAATATGCTCATAAATACGGGTTGTGCAGATACTATGAAAAAAAATCTTGCACAGTATGCTGCATATAAAATAAAACATAAGATTGATTTCAGCAGTGAGAGCGGTATAATATCCCAGCTTGAAAAAGAGGATATAGATCCGCTCATGATAAAAAAGGTTCTTCTTACACATTGCAGTCCGGAATGCTGCGGAGCGCTGCCGCTTTTGCCAAGATATGAACTTATATCCAGCGCACAGGTAATGTGTATGATAAAGCTTGGAAAAAATGAAGAGGGTGTTTTCAGATCAACTATGCCGTCAGACGTTATACCCATCCGTGCATCAGGAATATTCAACGGTGAAACTTTTCTTAAAAAATATTTCAAGTGGGTATATGATGTTCTTGGTGACGGTTCTGTTTTAGGTATCGACCTCAGAGGACACGCAAGTGAGATGATGGGGTTCTATATTCCTGAGAAGAAGCTTTTTTATGCTGCGGATGCGGCAGTTGATGAACGTGTTATAGAAAATGATCTCGTTCCGTCTGAATCTATGCTTGAAAAGCAGGTATATCCCGACGAATATCTTTCAAATCTAATTCTGCTTAAAAGGATAAGCCGTGAAGAAAAGGATGTAAAATTTGTATTTCTTCATTCAAAAAGCTTATACGAAAACAAGGAATGATATGGAGATATATTACTGAGGCGGAGGTGAAAAATGAAACATATCGTTAATTTTATTACAGCGTCAATACTTATACTCAGTATTTTTTGTTTTCATGCGGGAGCAGTCGGAGAAATATCCGGTGAAGTATCACATGAAGAAACAAGTGTAAGTGAGAGCACATTGCCGGAAGAAACTGAACAGCCGGAGCAGTCATCGGAATTACCGGTTGCAGATAGTTCTGTTACGGAAGATTCAAGTACCGTTATATCCGAGCCTGAATCGTCAGTTATACCCGAATCAAGTATTGAGGAAAGTTCACATGAAAGCTCAGAGCAAAGTTCAGAGCAGAGCAGTGAACAGAGTGAAGAACAGAGTTCGGAACAAAGTATTGAGCAAAGCAGTGAACAGAGTGAAGAACAAAGTCCGGAACCAAGTCCTGAACCAAGTATTGAGGTATCATCGGAAAACAGTGAGCAGTCAGTCCAGAGCAGTCAGGAAAGCTCAGCAGAAAGTTCATCGGAAGTATCCGATATTACAGAGCCTTCGGATGAAATCAGTTTTCCGGAAGACTCACAGGATGGAACGGTTTCCGAAGTTTCAATTGATGACGATAAGCCCGATGTTTCATATGCACCGCTGAAAAGAGATCCGCTTGCATGGATCTCAGGTATGGGGACGGTGATACCGGCTGACAGGTCGGGATATGTATCGCCTGCACAAAAAGCAAAAAATGAGCTTGCGCAACGTAAATATGAGGAAAGCAAAGAGGCTGTCGAAAAGGCAATAGAAAGCGGTTCCGATATGGAAGAATTTGTAGCGAGCCTGCCTGAAAACAAAGTAATAGAGGAAACTGATTATATCCCCGTGCATAACGGGCAGAGGAGTTTCCTTATATTTATAATCATATGTTCATTGATAGGTCTTGCGTCAACATCGTTTATGATAGCGCTTCTGAAAGTCAATGAAAAGAAAAAAGTAAAGAAAAAAGTAAAGAAAAAAGTAAAGAAAAGTTAAAACCGTACACACTCAACTTTTGGTATGTGTGTACGGCTTTTTGCTGTCAGTTATCTGTGCGGAATTGTATTTCATATGCTTGAATTATTATAAAGTTATGTTCACATGTACTTAACAAATAATTTATCCGTTATGCTTGAAATCCGTCTTGTTAATTGTTATTATATCTGATATTATATTATCTGTCAGTAAATAATTATTAATTATTAATTATTCATTATTCATTTATTTCTGAGGTGCGTTATGGAAAATAAAAGTATATACGGTGACAGACTTCCCGAACTTCAAAAAGCGTGTGATGAGCTGTCTGAACATATAAGTGAGATAAGGGAGCGTATTAAAAATCAGATCGGTATGGATCCTGTTGAGCATTATCTTACAAGAATAAAAAGTGAAGAAAGCATGAGAGAAAAATGTGTACGGAAAGGACTTCCCGTCACAACCGATTCTGCCCTGAATATCATAAAGGATGCCATAGGTGTAAGAATAGTATGTGCGTTTGTAGATGATGTTTACGATATAAAAGACTATCTCAAAAATTCGGGCAGATATGAGTTTATCGAGGAAAAGGACTATATCCGTCATGCAAAGCCAAACGGTTACAGGAGCTACCATATTATAATACGTATTGACGGACGTTTTTATGCCGAGATACAGCTCAGGACTATATCTATGGACACATGGGCGGCACTTGAACATCATCTTAAATATAAAAAGAATATAGGCGGAAATACAGATCTTATAGTAAACGAGCTTAAACGCTGTGCAGATGAGCTTGCGTCAACCGACCTTTCATTACAGACTATACGTGACATGATACTTGAAGAAAACTGAATACGATTAGCAATGTACAATGTGCAATGTGCAATGTACAATTTTTACATGGAGGAGAGTTACAATGAAAATATTGCTTGCAGAGGATACAAAAGATCTTAACAGAGCACTCACAGCAGTGCTTACGCATGAAAAATATGATGTGACATCCGTATTTGACGGGCTTGAAGCGTCGGAACATATCGAAACCGATTCTTATGACTGTATAATTCTTGATATAATGATGCCGAAAAAGGACGGTATAGAGGTTCTTACGGAGCTCAGGAAAAAGAATATAATAACGCCTGTGCTTATGCTGACTGCAAAGGCTGAGATAGAGGACAGAGTTACAGGACTTGATGCGGGTGCAGACGATTATCTTAGAGCCTGTTCAGTATCTTTACAAATGAGAAAAAGGAACTATAATTAAAGAAAAAAACAGGTGGTACACAAAATGAGGAAAGCATATCCGAACGATATAACAAGAGAGCAATTTGAGATGATT
>Ga0256407_10007079_pt1 | contig 17069 bp, 11 predicted proteins | sample RumenRJG_04DNA_FD_193489 | JGI IMG/M metagenome (GOLD analysis project Ga0256407, IMG submission 193489) | Bovine rumen microbial communities from Lethbridge, Alberta, Canada - RJG_04 | ecosystem: Host-associated > Mammals > Digestive system > Stomach > Rumen | place: Canada: Alberta...
TCAGCGGCCAAGATGTCGGAGATTCTCGGTATCGGAACCAACCAGTATCGGCTCTATGAAGATGGTGTAATGCCCAGCGAAGCGATTGGTAAAATGCTCCGTAGTATCCAGACTCCTGCGGTCTTCCTCGGATATGTGGAAGGCTGCAAGAACCAGATGCCGGAAGCGGAATACAACAAATTATGCCAAAAGATCCAAAAGCATCTCATCCTAGACCTCAAGAAGAGCAACAGCATCTCTTGGTTTAGAGAATTATTCTCTCCTCGTGTTCTCGGCAAAGTAGCACTCTAAGTTCTACGTACTTGCATTTTCGATAAACGGTGATACAATGTATTGCCGTTTGTTGTTTTTTATTCAGTCTTTTTCATTACGTCAAAGATCGCTATATTGTGTGGGCATTGCCCAATAAATTACTTTAGTGCCTTGCGGAGCACTCAAACTTCCGCAAAACGTACATTGACATCCTGACATAAAACAAGCGGCAACCCTGCTGCTTGTTGGATTACCGCTTGATAAAAGTGTGGTGTGGGTGATTAGTACAAGAACCCGAAGAGATACAAAGGAATAGAATTTCCTATTCCGTATTCTATCTCATCCAACGCCAAGTAACTATTGGGAACATCCTTTATTTGGTCAAATGACTTACTTGCGCCTCCGACTTCGAAGGTGTAACAGTCATCAACCAAATAATCGCCATGAACCGGAAGAACTACATTATGCGCCTGACGCAATTGGTTCACAAAAAACGTTTCGCGTAATGTACCTTCGTTCACCATGTTGGTAAGGGCGTACATTTGGTTTCCGTTGTTAAGATAGATCTTGTCTGGACGGGAAAGCGTTTTGTAACTATTGCTCTCTTTATTGACAAGCAACAGCAATCCTGCTTTCTCCATGAGATACAGTAATTTGATGACAATATCACGTGTGGCACCAATCTCACGGCATAGGATGCTGATATTGGGCTCTAACGGTACTTGCGTCGCAAGAATCATCAGCAACTTCTGCGCCTTTTGAAGCGTTTGTAGACTGATGTCCTCTACTCGGGGAATGTCCTGATAGATGATAAGCAACATTAACTGTTCCAATCGACGGAGATAGTCTTGTTTCGCTTCCAAGGTAAACGGATAGTAACCCTGACGAAGGTACTCGTTGAAGTACATCAATGGTTTAATGCCAGAAGTTACTTCGCTTGCCAGAGTTGTGTGATGTTGCAGTACATACTCCAAATCAACAGGCTCGTGTTCGTACAGACCTTTGAACAGCAGATACTCTCTGAAAGAGAAACCCTGCAAGTCATAAACCGTCTGTCTGCGAGACAAATCAGCTTGTGCCTCATCCAATTGCAGCATAGAAGAACCGGTATAAACAATCTTTAAACCAGAGAAAGAGTCAAATACGTTTTTGAGCATTTGTCCCCAGTTTTGCACATAGTGCACTTCGTCAACGAACAATGCCTCTATTCCGTGCGTATAAGCGTACTCAGCAACATCGTACAGCGTGAATAGTTGGAAACTAAAACTGTCCAACGAGATATACAAAGCTTTGCTCAAGTCCGGATAGTGCTCTTTGATGTATTGTAGCAACATGGTCGTTTTACCCGTACCACGCGCTCCACGAATACAGATAAGACGCGCATCCCAGTTGATTTGATGGTACAGATACCTCTTGTACGTTTGCGTTGTCTCGTTTACACGACGCTGATAGTCATTTTGCAGCTGTCTGAATTGAATTTCCTGTAACATAATAGTGCTTATTTATCGAAAAACGCTGCAAAGGTACAACTTTTATTTTGAAAAAGCAAATTTTTAAGCGATTTTTTATTTTTAAAAAGTAATTTTTTCATAAATATTCACTTTTTCAAAAGTAAATCGGTAATCCAATATGTCAAAGATCGTACCCCTGTTTGGGGACCCCGCTAAGGGTATTAGTTGTCGGCTCTTGGCTGAGCCGGGAATAACAAATATGAGTGTGAAACAAACAACTAAAAACACATATATTATGAAACATTTAAACTTTTTATCAAAATCAAGCAGTCGGTCTTGTGGTCACAGAGTAACGACCTTGGCTTCGACTGTCGGTTCACCGTCGGCTCACCGTCGGGGGGCTATGCTTCGACTCCTTTCCGTTTTAGTGCTCATTCTGACATTTGGTGTTGGACAGATGTGGGGAGCGGATACGCAACAAACGTACACTCTTAGTACTGCGCACAACAACTCATCACAGACAACAGGTGCTGTTACTTGGCAAATTGGGGCTAACGCGATTGGAGCAGGAAATGGATCCAACCCTCTGCAAAAATTGCAGGGAACAATCACTGTCGTTTTGCCCGCAAATGCGCAACTGAATTCTGTTACAATAAACAAAGGTAGTGGCTGGGGATCAAACGCACGAGTTCAATTTAAAGTAGGGAATACTGTGTTAAATACTTTTTCTACCAATGGAACGTACACTCTTAAATCAACTGATAACAAAACAAATCTAACTTATTCATTCCAATATTCTGGCTCCTCGGGTAACGCTTGGGTATCTTCTATCGCTGTCTCATATGAGATTGTGGCAGCAACACCTGCAACGGTCATCTTGCACGATGCAGACGGGAGTACCAATGTGGCAAATAAGAAAGTAGGAGACTCTTACACATTACCTAACACAGCGGCTACATGCACTGGGAAAGTATTTTTGGGATGGAGCACTTCGGAAATAGCAACAACAAATACGAAACCAACATACTATAAAAAGGCAGAGTCCGTAACATTAGTTGCGACAAATAATTTCTACGCAGTCTATGCATCAGAGAACGGAAGTACAATCGATGAAGTTGATTATACATATACATTCTCCGATGTTGCAACAGCAATTACTGCGACCGATGCTTCAACATTTTCTCTTTCATGGACCAAAGGAAATTCAAATACCGTGTATAATGGCGGGGTTAGATTATATGGTGGAGGAAAACTAAAAATATCCTCATCTAAAACGATAAAAGCAATCGAGTTTACAAAAGGTACTAGCAGTTGGGATAACACATTTACAGCAAACGTTGGATCATACAATGATACCAATAAAAAGTGGGAAGGATCTGCTACCAGTATTACCTTCACAGAGTCAGGAACGTCCGGACATAAAAACATAGCCTCAATAAAGATTACGTATGAAACTACAGTTACAGCATATAATAAATACACGACTTCCTGCTGCTCACCCCTGGGATCGATAAATGGGTCCTTTTTCTGGACCACCCATTTTTGCCCTGTTTGGCCTGCAAAACACAGATCATAGGGACATTAAATGAACCTCGGTATTACATCGGGGTAATATCCTATCCCACCTCACCTTATATATACAATGTATATATCCCGTGATTTTGGATAAGTGCTTTTTCGTTTTCCTTGTTTTTAGTTATTTATTTACATCATTTCAAAGGTCGTTTCCATCGTTTTTAAGTGCTGATGGAAGGCACTATTGTTTGTTAGATCTAATGCTTTTTCGCTCTTTTTACCGCGTCGAATTGCACACGTTTAACATGCAATTAACGCACGTTGATCATTCTTTCGAACTCGTAAAGAATCTTTACATGTTGTGTTTGATGGTAATTCGATTTTTTCGAATAACCACATAAAAGCGGCAATACCTAATCACTGATATTACCGCTTATAAATTAAATTAATTTTCATTCTGTTATGGCTGGTGGATATTTAGTCGCCAAACGTTTGAATTGTTGCTCTACATTTGTTTGGTCAAGCGATTTCAATTCATCTATCGCCATTTGCTGCAGGAACTCGAATCGTTCTGCTCTATCAACTCCTCTTTTTATCAATTCAGCATTTACAACTTCCATATTCGATAAAACGATTAGCTGATTGATAGATGCTGTGTCTCGCAGATTAAGACCTTTTAGTGCCAATTGAGGATTATGTTCTTCCCAATCTTTTGCTCTGCACCCAAACAAAGCTATATTCAACATATCCGCCTCTGATGCATAAACAATATATTCTTTTTTCTTCTCTATAGATAACTTAGGTAGTATATTCTCTTTTATGGCATCTGTATGAAGTTGATAGTTAGTCTTCGATACCAATCGTTTGATATCCCACTGTAATAAAAGAGGATTATTCTCTTGCTCTACCAAACGTTGGAACTCTCTTACTACTAAAAGATTAAACTCAGGCGAAAGCCACATTCCAAAATGGTATGCTATATCTTTATGTGCGTACGTGCCTCCATAACGACCGGCCTTGGCAAATATTCCAACAGCTCCTGTTCTCTCAATAAACTTATTTACTGACATATAGAAGCGATTGCTTCCGGCCTCCATTCTAATTCCCCCGAATTCGGGGGTTTTAAAATTAGGATTATTCAGTTGCTCCCAAACACCAAGAAAATCTATTGTACTTTTATTGTTTAACCATTTCTCAATAAGCCGAGGTCCCTCTTCGAAACCTCTTGACATATCTGTTAGACTAATGTAATCCTGCTGATTGATATTAAGAAGTACATTAATTGTAGTGTCTTGCACCTTAATGGAACGTGATAATGCCATACTTTTATTGCTTTTGCGATTTTCTGCAAAGGTACAACAATTTTCTGACATGCGCAAGTTTTTGAGCAAAAAAGTTAAATATTTATGCTTTTTTACGGTAATATCAGTATGTCAATGTTCATTTCTCGCTTCGCTCGAACGATTACTTCGTTCTCGCATTTTTAGTGCCGCGAGATGGCACTATTTATAGTATACTTTTTTTTAAGCCAAACTGGATAATTGATCTCTCCAGAGTGTATTAAAACGTATTAAGAGTTCTTTCATTTCGTCATTAGCATAGTTCGGATACCCGGATTGCTGCTCTTTAAAGTGTGCAGATATGGTAATCGCATTATATCTTTCATAAGCAGTCAAAAGCATGTTGTAGGTTTTGTCTAAATTATTCATAGTGCAGAGCAATATGCTGCTATCACCTCTTCGACCATCCGTTTTCCAACCTAAAATATTCTTTCCTTTAGGATCAACACCTTTATCTAAGCATTCTATAATGGCGTCATATAGATCATTTGGAGTTTCAGAGTAAAGATAAAGAATGTCATTATTTAAGTTTAACAGTGCCCCATACTTTTTGGTATAGTATTTCTTAACCTCAAAAATAATCTTTTTAATAAACTCCCTATTCTCTCCGTTGTATTTCGATAGCACAAATGACTCACACTGATTTACATTCTGCAAAGTTTCGCGTTTTGGAACTTTCGAATCGCCGCTTTCCTCTTCCGGCCTGTTAAATGAGTCATCATAATACTTTATCACTTCTTCTATATCATCAATATCACCAAGAAAAGAAGCGGTTTTCTTTGGGTTGTCCATCCAACCCACATGCGTATAAAAGATCTCTACAATAACCTTCAACAAGTTAATTTTATACGAAAGAGCCTCTCGTTCGAGATTTTCTTCTTTTCCCTCTTCGCGATATTGGTAGTCGCGAATCTCGTCAAAGATTTGTTTTAGTTCCATATCCTTTCTTCTTTTCAGCTTTCCCTTGTTCCTTTTAGTTGTTGCAAAAATTACAACTACTGATCATTCCCATCCTCGATTGGTGTGTGCAAAATTTGCACATACCACATTTACTTCTTTTTCCGCTTGATGGTGTGTTTTAATTTCAGAACCGCAAAATTCAGTTCCAGTTCTGTCTCTGTCTCTGCGGTAGCCATATCGTTTCCAATGATCTCACCGATTAACTCCCCGCTCTTCTTTAACAAACCTTTCTGTTCATCTTGCTTCTCTGTATTATTCAGTTCTCTAAGCGTACGTGCCAACTCTTTCACAGAGGCAAATGTGTCAATGATGGCTATTGTCGTTAACTCTGCTTGACGACTCTTCAAGATTGTCGCCATCATATACAGGCCTCTCTCCGTAAAAGCATTGGGTGTTACCGAACTGTGTTTCAGTATGTTAAACCGGTCAAAATTTTTGACCAGTTCTTTCTTCTCCTCTTCTTGAACAGACAAAATGTATCCTTCCGGAAATTTTCTTATATTATTCTTGACTGCTTGATTAATCTCTTTCGTTTGCACACCGTATAGTTCCGCGACATCTCTATCCAGAATAACCGGTTCACCGTGCAAAACAATAATCTTGTCCTGCACATCGTCTATCGAAACAGGCATCAATGCCTCATCTGCTTGCGGAACTATAACCTTTTTTGCTTTTCCCGTAGCCATATTCTTTCTTATTTCAATTTTTCTTTTCAAACAAAAAAGAAACAAAACCGTACAATGGTCCTGTTTCTATTGCGTACTATACCTACCCACGGACGTCAGCCCGGAGACAAAATGCTGATTTAAAGTTGTTTGTTTCATACAAAAGTAGTGTCTTAACCGTTGGTACTTCTGTTGTTTTCAAAATTCGCTGCAAAGGTACAAAAAAAAATTGATATATGCAAGTAAAAAATAAAATTTTTACGTATTGTCTATTAAATCTTACAAACGACCGATTTTAATGGAAATTTACAGCATAAAATGATTATTTTCTCCGTTCTCTTGTGCAGGTCAAAAAAAGTTCGTACCTTTGCATCAAAAATGAACTACGGGTATATTCGGGTGAGCAGCGACAAGCAGACAGTGGAAAACCAACGGTACGAGATCAGCCAGTTTTGCAGGCGGCAAGGATTACATATCGACGGCTGGATAGAAGAAACCGTTTCCGGCACAATCGCCTACCGCAAACGGCGTTTAGGCAAGTTGATCAAGCACGTCAAAAAGAACGATCTTATCATCTGCAGCGAGTTAAGCCGCTTAGGCCGTAACCTGCTGATGATCATGGAGATCCTCAGTTTCTGCATGCAAAAAGGATGTAAGGTATGGACGATCAAAGACGGGTACCGTTTGGGCGATGACATCCAATCCAAAGTGCTGGCTTTTGCCTTCGGCATCTCCGCGGAGATCGAACGCAACCTCATCAGCGCGCGCACACGCGAAGCCTTAAAACGCGTGCGCGCTGAAGGGAAACGAATCGGCAGACCGCCCGGAAAGAAGAGCCGACCGGAACTCCATCCCTTGTTCGGCAAAGAAGCCTATATCCGCCGATCGCTCAAGGCAGGTGTTTCGCAGCATACCATAGCCAAACGACTGCATTGCAGCCGCTCTACCCTACGCCGGTTTATGACCCAGATGGAGGAGATGGAAGGATTTTAGCAGGTCTAATTAACAAAAAAAATTTTTCTTCCAAAACGCTTGCATATATCAAAATTTTTTCGTACCTTTGCACTCGATTTTGAAACACACCATAAGTACCAACGGTTAAGACACTACTTTATGATGAATCAAACTGCAACATATCAGCATTTTACCGCCGGACTCACGTCCGTGGATGGGATATGACGCTCTAAAGAAACAGAACCACTATACGGTTTTGTTTCTTTTTTTGATTGGAAAGGATGGCAGAAGGAAACCAAATACAATTATTCGAAGGACAGCAAGTACGCTACGTCTGGGATAGCGAGAAGGAGAAATACTTCTTCTCTGTAGTGGATGTAATCCAAGTGTTAACGGAAACGGATCGTCCACGTAAATATTGGAGTGATTTAAAGCACAAGTTAGAAACAGAAGGAAGTGAAGTGTCCGAAAAAATCGGACAGTTGAAATTACCCGCTCCTGATGGCAAGTTACGTCTCACCGATGTCGCTGATACAGAGCAGGTTTTCCGGTTGATACAATCGATCCCATCCAAAAAGGCAGAGCCGTTTAAGTTATGGCTGGCATCGTTAGGACAAGAGCGTTTGAACCAATTGCAAGATCCGGAACAGAGCATTGAACAAGCCATCAAGGACTATCGTCGCTTAGGTTATTCGGAGGCATGGATCAACCAACGCATCAAGACCATCGAGATCCGCAAAGGTCTGACGGACGAATGGAAACGTGGAGGAATGGACGAGAAGATGGATTATGCTTCGCTGACCGATATTATCTCCAAGGCCTGGAGCGGAATGACCACGAAACAATATAAGGAATATAAGGGCCTGCGCAAAGAGAACTTACGAGACAACATGACGAACGTGGAGTTGATGCTGAACGGTTTGGCAGAAGCGGCAGCAACGGAGATGAGTAAACGGGAGAATCCGAAAGGTTTTGCGCAAAACGCCAATATCGCTCACCGAGGAGGCAATGTAGCGAGTGTGGCACGCAAACAACTGGAACAAGAGTTAGGTGATTCCGTCATTTCCAGTAAACGCGCCTTAAACTTCACCCAACCGGTAGAAGAGCTGCCTTTTGAGGAAGAGAAATAAAAAGGCAAGTAACGGTGAGAGGTTATAGGTGAGAGTTAAAGGAATGAAGATGACGCTATGTCGCTTTGACAATTTGACAATTTGACAAAGTTAAGGGGAATTATAAAACGCTACAAATCAATTGATTACTACGGACTTTGCCATTTTGCCATTTTGCCATGACAATTTTTGAAAGCGACAATAGCGTCAAAGCGACACGGAGAATTTTGTAAAGGTTATGGGTTACGGGTTACAGGCTACGGGAAGGATGAGATTAGGGTGTGATTAGGACGAGAGTAGGACTAAAGTCTAGGATGATAAGGTAAAGACCAGGTAGTTGATAGGTAAGTGAAAGGGTTACGGGTTATGGGTTACGGGTTACGAGGAATAGTCAAAAATGGCCCAAAAGGTCCGAAAAAAAGGACCAAGCGGAGAGTTGTCGTAATGATACGACAAAAATGCACGGAGAATACATTTCGTCCCAAAAGGCCAAAAATGAACCAAAAAGAAAGACAACATATAAAACAAACTATATTTATTAACTTAAAATCTCAAACATTATGAGAAAACTAAAACTATTTTTCGCCTGTCTGCCGATGGCCGTCCTCAGCATCGGGCAAATGTGGGCTGCGGATGTGACTTATAGTCTCACGCCCGATGCTACAAGTACTGGTAGTAGTGCTACTAGTTATCAAGCATCTTTGTCATTTACGTACGAAGGCGTAAGTTGGACGATGGCTCAGATTAACCCGTCAACGCTTCAAACCAAAACGAATCAATCTTCTGCGACTGCTGAGTTTAATTTTCATAACACGTCAGCTTTCCCTGGAAGAATAACCCAAGTAGTGGTTAAATATAAAGCTCTTACTATTGCTACGGGAAAACAGTCTGAGTTCATGTTTTTGGGAGGAACGTCAGCGGTTACTGCGACGACTGGAGGAACGTCAGGTACATGGAATTCTACTGATAAAACCTTCACTTGGACTCCTGCTGCAAATACAAATTATACGTACTTTGCATACTACATGAACGGCAAAACGGCAACAGGAAGCAACTATTTAGCAGAAGCTGATGCTATTGTTGTAACATATGACGATGGTCAGGGTGGCGGCTCCGATCCTGTTGCTGTTACAGGTGTAACTCTTGACCAAAGTGAGGCTGAAGTTGCAGTAGGTAAAACAATTACTTTAACTCCGACTGTTGCTCCGAGTAATGCAATAACTAAGACAGTGACATGGGAGTCTGATGATGAGGATGTTGCAACCGTTGATGGTGGTGTTGTTACTGGTGTCGCAGAAGGAACTGCAACTATTACAGTAAAGACAACTGATGGAAACAAAACTGCTACCTGCGAAGTAACGGTAACTACTGCTCCTGCTGCTGTTAACTATGAGAAAGTAACCGCTGAACCTGCCGATTGGTCCGGCGAGTATCTGCTCGTATATGAGGCTGACGCAACGAATGCACGTGTATGGAAAGGCGCTGATCAGGCTAACTATTATGCAGAAGCAGCCATTTCTAATGGTGTAATTGCTGCTCCGGATGATGCTGCGGTTCTGACAATTGCAAAAGTAGCCGAATCTGACCCAGTTGTATATACTATTATGGTTGGTGACAAATATATCGGTCAAACATCTGATGCGAACGGAATTAAGATTCAAACTACAGCCATTAACAATAGTATTTCGTATAATGGAACAGATGCAGCTGTTGATATTGTAGCCTCATCTGCCCACTTGAGATACAATAGCGCATCATCAAGTTATTTCCGTTATTATAAGTCGGCTACATACTCTTCTCAAAAGAAGATACAACTCTACAAGAAAGTAGATGGTTCTGTTAAGCCGGCTGCTGGTTTAGCATATGCTGAAGCAGACCAGAAGAAATTGGTTAAGTTAGGAGAAGCGTTTACTGCTCCGACTTTGCAAAATCCGAATAGTTTGGCTGTTACATACGCAAGTAATAATACTGATGTTGCAGAAGTGGCTGCAAACGGTGCAGTTACTATCAAGGCTGCTGGTGTAGCTGTTATTACTGCTAGTTTCGCTGGTAATGATGACTACAAAGCAGGTGATGCTTCTTATACAATCGGTGTTACATCTCACGCAGGCACGCAAGCCGATCCGTACGTTGCTGCTGACGTAAAGATTGTTATTGACGCAGTAGAAACATTAGAGAACGCTTACGCAACGGGTATTGTAAGTAATGTTGTTACCACAGAACTGCCTTCTGAGGGATATATCACCTTCTACTTCTCTGCTGATGGTCTCACATCAGGTCAGCAAATAGAGGCTTACAAGTGCTATGGTCTGAATAGTGCTCAATTTGAAGCTGTGACCGATGTTAAGACAGGTGCAACTGTAGTAATAACAGGTACGTTGAAAAAATATAATTCAACCTATGAGTTTGATGCTAACTGCCATTTGGTATCGTACGAGGCTCCTGCAGTTCCGAAGACTCATATCGCCAATGATCAGGCTAATCCTTACACCGTGGCACAGGCTATCACATTTGCTGCTGATGGTGTAACGTACGATCTTGACGATTATGTATATGTTCAAGGTGTCGTTTATGACGTTAAGAGCTTTAGTGAAGGTGTGATGAATATCTTCATCAAAGATGCTAACGCTGAGAACCAGTTTGAGTTGTATAAATGTGCAGGTATCAACGATGGTAATGCAACCACCCCGTTTGAGGCACTTACTGATGTGCAAGCTGGTAACATTGTTATCGGTTATGGTCAGTTGACCGTTTACAATACTACATATGAATTCAAGCAAGGCAACTACCTTGTTGACATCCAAAAACCGGCAACGGGTATTGAACTTGACGCAACTGCAGAGGTAGAAGCAGGATCGACGGTTAACTTGACGGCAACTATTCTTCCGTCTAATGCAACTGGTACCATTGTTTGGTCTGTAGAAAGCGGAGATGATTATGCAAGTGTTGAGAATGGTGTAGTAACCGGTATTGCAGAGGGTGAAGCAGTTATCCGTGCAACGGTTCAAGGCACAGAAATCTATGCAGAGTGTACTGTTACCGTTAGTGCAGCAGCTCCTGTTCTTACCGACTACTACGAGAAAGTAACTGAAACAGCAGGCATTACTGATGGTACTTATCTGATTGTTTATGAAGGTGATAACAATCATACTCCTGTTGCATTCAATGGTGCATTGGAGACTTTAGAGGCCGTTGGTAACAATATACCGGTAACAATTACGAATGACAAAAAAATTGCGGTGACAGAATCTACTGAGGCTTCTACGTTCTTCATTGACGTGACGGCTGGTTCCATCCAATCTGCAAGTGGCAAATATATCGGTGCGAATAGTTACGGAAACCGTTTGGATCAAAGCGAAGAGGCAAGCACATATGTAAATGCACTTTCGATTGATGATGACGGCAATGCTGTTATTACCATTTCCAATAGTTCTTGGGATGGAGACTTAACATTGCGTTATAACTACGGAACAAATAATGGCGAACGCTTCCGCTATTACAAGAATGGTCAACAGCCGATTGCTCTCTATAAGTTGGCGAACGAAACTGTAAAAGCTAATCCGGAATTGGCTTGGAGTGGAGATGTAGAAATCACTCTTGGTGAGACATTTACAGCTCCGACACTGGATAATCCGCACAGCGTAGAAGGCATTACTTATGCTTCAGATAACGAGACTTTGGCTACCGTAACGGACGCTGGTGTTATAGAGTTGGTGGCTGATGCAACGGGTACGGCTCATATTACTGCTTCCTTCGCAGGTAACGATGATTACAAAGCTGTAAATGTATCTTGTACCATTACGGTTAATGCCGCTACTCCGACTCCGGCAGAGACGAAGAATGTAGTTATCCTCGCTGAGTACAACAGCAAGTTTTATGCAATGACCAACTCGCTTGCAAGTGGTGCTTTGGCAGCTGTAGAAGTAGAGAAAGACGGAGACAAGATTGTCGTATTTGCTGAGGCAGATAAAGCAGCTATCCAGTGGACAATGACAGACAATACAACCACGGCTACTTTCCAAGATGCAGATGACAAGTATCTCGCACATACAGGTACAGGTACTAGCCTCGCGCTGCAGGATGCTGCAGAGGATTGGACTTGGGATACAGATGGTTACTATTATGCTGTAGAAAACCGTACATTCTTCTATAACAATAGCGGTGTATTCAAGAACTATTCAACATCTAATCTCCCTGCTGACAAGACAGACTATTCAGGCGCACCTGAGATCATTGAGATTGCAGCAGAGAACATTATTCTATCTCAGAAAGCTGATGCTGAATTGGCATATGATCCGGCAGAGGTTACGCTGACCGTAGGTGGTGAGTTCACTCCTGCAGCTCTGACTTATGCGGAAGGTTTTGATGGCTTAGCTGCTGTAACATATGCTTCGAGCAATGAAGCTGTTGCTACCGTAGATGAGAATAGTGGTGTTGTATCGCTGGAAGAAAACGCAACCGGTACAGCTACTATTACTGCTACTTTCGCTGGTAATAACAATTATCTGGCAGGTTCCGCTTCGTACGTCATTACTGTAAACGAGGCAGGTGACGATCTCACCGGTACTTGGGTTCTTGCAAGCTCTGTTGTTGCCGGTGATAAGATTATTATCGTAGGTAGTTACAACAACAAAACAATGGCGATGGGTAAGCAGAATACCAACAACCGTGCTGCTGTACCAAGTAGTGTTGATGAGTGGAATGTACTCACTCCGGGTGCGGGCACAAAAGTATTTACCCTTGTTGATGCTGGTGAAGGTCTCTTCGCTATCCAGGCTTCTAACGGCAAATACCTAAACGCAGCAGGTACAGGCAGTTCAAACTACATGAGAGAGGCTGATGACTATGAGGCGGCAAGTGCTAAGTGGACTATTTCGTTTGACGAGAATGGTGCTAATATTGTAGCAACTTCTACAGACAACCGCAATGTCATTCGTTATAATAGCACTAATAATAGCGAATTGTTCTCTTGCTACGCAGCAGGTGGTCAACGTGCTATCAATATCTTCAAGATTGGTACTCCGGACTACGGTTCTTACCAACGTAATGTAACGAATGGTTACTATGGTACAATCTGCTTGCCGAAGGCTGGTGTAATCAGCGGCGCAACGCTGTTTGAGATTGCGAACTACGAGAACAATACGATTTACATTGACGAGATCCTTAGCGGTGAGTTGGTAGCCGGTCGTCCGTACATCTTCCAAGCAACCGCAGATCAACTGACTGTTACTTACACTTCTGCTACTGTAGTTAACGAAGCAGGCAATGCAAATGGTCTCTACGGATTCTATGATCTGACAGATGAAGATGCTAAGGAGAATTTGGTTCAAGATGCCGGAAACTACATCCTCTACCAGAATGCATATTGGTTGGTAAGTGGTCGCGCTGCTTACATTGCTAACTACCGTGCGTACATCAAGATCGGGCAAATCAACAATACCGGCAATCAGGCTCCTGGTCGTCGCCGCGTAGCAATGACTGTTCATAACGAGCAGACTACTACCGACATCGATGCACTCAATGCATCTGAGACTCCGGTTAAGATGATTATTGACGGTCAACTCTTCATCATCCGCGGTGAGAAGATGTACAATGTGAACGGACAAGTCGTTAAGTAATGAATGAAAGGTTTTGAATTATGAAGAAATTATATATGCAACCCTGTGTTGAAGCAACACAATTGCAATTGAGCTCGATGGTTTTAAACGTTAGTCCCGGCGCAGGTATCAGCGCAGGTACTGGAGGCGGTACAACCGGTGACATCGGTGGTTCTGTAGAAGTTCCTATCCCCGGTGAATAATTACCGACTCATCTCGCCATTCGGCGAACAAAGATCAAAGGCAGCTACATGGCTGCCTTTGGTCGTAATATGGCCCCAAATGCCCAAAATGAGGCAAAAAAGAAGAATTATGACCGAAACACTTGCATATATCAAAAAAAAACTGTAATTTTGCGGCGATAAAAATATCGCCGAGGGGCGCAATACTGGGAGCAAGGAAGGGCGCAATACGGAGAGCGGCCGCAAAAATGCGACCGAAAGGCGCAATACTGGGAGCGAGAAAGGCACAAGACCGAGGAAAAGAATAATGGAAAAAGCAACGAAGATATATAAAACACCGGAAGGATGGCGGAGGGAGGTTGATACTACGCGGCATCATAGGGAGAGTCGATGGAATTATAAGATTTCCGGTATATATCATTTTACGCTTGTCGTGGCAGAAAGATTTCCATTATTCGGGCATATAGAAGGAGAAAAGCCAGAGACGGCGACCATGAAAATCAATGATTTCGGACATGAGGTATGGAAACTCATATGTGGATTACCTGCATTCTATGCTCCGAAAGGATACGCGCTAAAGATAATAGCAGCGCAGATAATGCCAGACCATATACATATCGTTCTGCATGTAAAAGACGAGATACCACAAAGCATAGGGGTGGTCATCAGGGGGCTGAAAGCGGCATGCACGAAGATCTATAAGAGCGAGTATATTGGCGGCGATAAAAATATCGCCGAAGGGCGCAATATGGAGAGCGGCCGCAAAAATGCGACCGAAAGGCGCAATACTGGGAGCGAGGAAGGGCGCAATACTGGGAGCGAGGAAGGGCGCAATACTGGGAGCGAGGAAGGGCGCAATACCGAAAGAGATATTGAACCTTTTGCTCGTATTTTTGCGAGCACGGGGAGTATATGGGAGAAGGATATAGCCAGATACCACGAACGGATACTGCATAGGGGAGCGAGCCTACAGGTGCTTATCGACTATGTGAAGGACAACCCACGGAGATATGCCATCAAGAAGGCAAATCCGGAGTTGTTTAAGATCAAGCAACAGACGGAGATAGGAGGAGGGAGATACACAACACTTGGGAACATGTTTCTCGCAGAGAATCCAATGAGGCGAGTGTTGCAATGCTCACGCACTATGACAGATGAAGAAATAAGGACAAAGAAGGATGAGTGTATGACCGAGGCCGCAAATGGGACGATATTTGTAAGCGCTGCGATTTCGCCCGGGGAGAAGCAGATTTGTCGGGCTCTGCGGGAGGCCGGATATCGATTGATTATTCTTTTAGAGAAGGGTTTTCCTAAGCCGGAAGATCCGCAATCCAACTATTTTAAGCCAAGCGGGGTATATTTCGAGGCCTGCGCAAAGGAGCAGTTGTTGCTGGTAGAGCCGGAAGAGGCGCTATTTGATAGAGCAGAGATAGAGGCGAAGGTATATGCGAAGACCGGAGAAATACCGCACAGTACAAAGCGGTATCGGTTTTTGGCGCTAAATGCGCTAGCAGAAGAGATTGCAGATGGTTTTTAGATGCTGGTAGACGAGATGAACGGGGAAGCCCATGACGTTGAAATAGGAGCCGTGCATGCCTGTGCAAGCGATGTAACCGATCCACTCCTGAACACCATACGCGCCGGCTTTGTCGAAAGGACGATAGTGGGAGACGTAGTAGTCGATCTCTGCGTCTGTTAATTCTGCGAAAGTCACATCCGTGCGATCGACTAACGTCTCTAATTGGAGATTGGAGATTGGAGATTGGAGATTTTTTTCTTTTTGCGCAAAGGTCACAGCGGTATAGACCTGGTGGGTTTGGCCGCTGAGGGAACGAAGCATGGCTTTGGCTTCGGCGGCATCATGGGGTTTGCCCAACATATGACCGTCTAACCAGACGATGGTATCCGCCGTAATAAGAAGTTGATCCGGTTGGAGTTGGTTCTCATACGCACGCGCCTTCGCACGCGAGATATAATAAGGTATATCACCCGCCTGCAATTCGGCAGGATAGGACTCATCCGCATTGATGTTGATAGCCGTAAACGGCAGGTCTAAACCTGCAAGTAGCGCTCTCCGTCGAGGAGAAGCGCTACCCAGTAGTATTTGATATTGGATATTGGACATTGGAAATTTAGAATAAATCCAATTGGGTATCTTTGGGGGACTCGATCGTCATTTTAACGCCGTCGATATCGATCGATGTAGATTGAAGATTGGAGATTGGAGATTGGAGATTTTCGGATCCCTCTTCCTCTTCAGGCTCGGGCTCGGGGAGAGCGGGGGTTATGTCTTCGAAGGAAGCAACATCGAGGGTCGTGATGCGTTTGCCTTTGGCTTTGGCGGATTTCTCATCGATGAAATCGGACATAAGGATCTCGAGCGGTGCCTTATTCTCATCGCTAAAGAGAACCCGGAAAGTGGCTTCTTCCCGATCGGAGAGGAGGGCTATGCGGGAGTCCTTATCGTCACCTAACATCGACTGTATCTTCGCATTCGCATCGTCCAGTTTGAAACGTTTGCCGTAATAGTATTTGAGTTCGCCATTCCATTGGATAAGACTCCATACTTTCTCCGGTTTCCATTTCTCAATGCGAAGGATGTTATCGTCAAAATGGGCGGTGAGGTCATAGGACGTGGTATAATAGGTACCATCGTTATTGATGACAAGGATACGCTCTTCGTCGAAGAACTCACCCAGATAAACGCCATGCTCGTCGTAATTGATACGCAGCACATCGGCATCGAACCAAACTTTCCGACCACCGATCGTCGAATGACCTTTCTCCTTCAGGGTAATGGACTTGACGTCAAATTTCGTAAGCACATTTCCACGAGCCGTACGAGACTTAACAGCCAGTTCGGAGAGATCTTTGCATACCTCCAGTTTCTTGAGGTGCAGGGCCGGTTTGAGCGTCACTTTGATCACCTCGGCTTCGCCGTTGGGGTTCGCTGTAAAATAGACAATACGTGAACCTGGTTTTCCTTGGGTGAGGTCATATTCCTTATCTTTCGCTACACCGGTGACGTTAAACCGCTTCATGTA
>Ga0256407_10007080_pt1 | contig 17069 bp, 10 predicted proteins | sample RumenRJG_04DNA_FD_193489 | JGI IMG/M metagenome (GOLD analysis project Ga0256407, IMG submission 193489) | Bovine rumen microbial communities from Lethbridge, Alberta, Canada - RJG_04 | ecosystem: Host-associated > Mammals > Digestive system > Stomach > Rumen | place: Canada: Alberta...
CCGTGACCTTCTTCGTTGTCTGCTGAACAGCCTCCACCGATGCCTCGGGGTTAGCGGCCATTACAGGTGAGTACACGCCCAACAAAGAGCACGCACCCATCAGCAGCGCTGTCTTTTTAAATGCTTGATTCATACTTAAGTATTAAGTTTTGACATCCCATTAATAATCACTATCTTTGCGAAAAATGAATGTACAAAATGTTTTTACAGTTATGAAAAGAAAATATCAAAAAAACAAATCGATTACCTTGTTGGAAGCCTTCGACCGTGACAATGAGCAATTCTCTGTCAGGGTCGGGAAGGATCGTTCTTGGCACTCTTATAATATTATGGTACGCGCGAGAGAATTTGTAGCAGATTTTCTATTGTCGTGGGAACATAAGAAGGACATACCCCTCTCTTCAATAGATCCAGACTTCATCCATCGGTTCAGTACCTATTTGAGTGTTGAGAGAGGACTCAGAAATGGTACCATCTGGCTCAACTGTATGATGCTGAAAGGTGTTGTGCAACGAGCACACAAAAGAGGAATGATACTCACCAACCCCTTTGCAGAGTTTCATATTGCCAAAAACATTCGAGAGCGACAATACCTTTCGGAAGAAGAACTCCACCGGTTGATGATCTGTCATTTCGACCATCCTCTGCAAAACTACACTCGTGACATCTTTGTATTTGCCGCTCTTACCGGCATGTCTTTTGTTGACATCAGTGCGTTGCGGAAATCTGACATCTATGAGATTGATGGCTGCCAATGGATTATTACTTCCCGCCATAAGACAGGTATTCCCTTCAAGGTAAGACTCCTGCCGCAGGCACTCACCATTCTTGAACGCTATGCAGACCCCCTCAAAGAGCGAATATTCGACCTACTCGGATACCATGCCATAGCAAAGCGGTTGCGGCAAGTCATGAAAGAGAATGGTATCACAAGACCTGTCACATTCCACTGTGCTCGTCACACCTTCGCTATTATGGCTCTCAACCAGGGAGTGCCTATTGAAAGTGTCAGTCGTATTTTAGGACATTCAAATATCACAACTACCCAAATATATGCACGTATCACCATGAAGAAGCTCACCAACGACTTTCAACATCTGGAGCTCCGACTTAGTAGTATATTTTCAAAAAAGGTAGACAATAGGGCTTATCGTATTATCAAAAAAATCATATTGTCATTTTTACACTTATTGTCTAAAAAGTGTTGGATTTGTTAACAAACCGTTCAAAAAACGGCAAAAAAGCAAGAAAGTATCAAAAATTGTCAATAAAAGACGTTGCCGTTTCGTAAAAAAGTTTTATTTTTGCAAGGTGAAATTGTATCTTCACGAGAAACCATATAAACGACTATTAACATAAAATTAAAATTTAAAGCCAAAAAACTATGCCATAAAGAAGAATCATGACAAACGGCCATTGCGGGTCCTAGGGACTTGGCGTGGAAGGGGATTTTACAATCTCCACTCATCTAAAATCTAACAATGTATTTATCCAATCAATCTAAGAAAAATACTTAAGTATGAATCAAAAAATCAGAAAAACAGCGCTGCTGATGGGTGCGTGCTCTTTGTTGGGCATGTACTCACCTGTAATGGCCGCTAACCCCGAGGCATCGGTGGAGGCTGTTCAGCAGACAACGAAGAAGGTCACGGGTATCGTCAGTGACTCACAGGGTCCCGTGATTGGTGCGAGTGTTGTTGAGAAAGGAACCACCAATGGAACGGTGACCGATTTCGACGGTAACTTTACACTCAACGTGAAGCCAGGTGCAACCTTGGTGATCTCTTACATCGGCTACACCACTCAGGAGGTGGCAACAGGCAATCAGTCAAACTTCAACATCACCCTGAAAGAGGACAATGCCCTGCTGGATGAGGTGGTAGTTGTCGGTTACGGTGTCCAGAAGAAGAAGCTGGTTACCGGTGCCACTGTTCAGGTGAAGGGTGAGGATATTGCCAAGCTGAACACCACCAACGCACTGACCGCCATGCAGGCAAGTTCTCCTGGTGTGAACATCACCCAGAGTTCTTCACAGCCTGGTAAGGGTTTCAAGGTAAACATCCGTGGTGTCGGTACTATTGGTGAGTCATCTCCGTTGCTGATTATCGATGGTATCAATGCAGGTACTGCTGATGACGGTTTGAACGGTTTGAACCCTAACGACATCGAGAGCATCGACGTGCTGAAGGATGCTGCCTCCGCAGCCATCTACGGTGCCCGTGCCGCCAACGGTGTTATCTTGGTAACCACCAAGCAGGGTAAGGCAGGTAAGCTGTCTATTCAATATGACGGTTACGTAGGTTGGTCAAATGCCTACAAGGTTCCTGGTGTGCTGAATGCACAGCAGTTGATGCAGGTTGTTAACGAGACCAACTTCAATACATACGGTACAGCTACAAACTGGGGCAGTTTGCTTCCTTCTGATATTCTCGCAAAGGTCAATGGCGGATGGAAGGGTACCGACTGGTTCAAAGAGTATGAGAACAAGAATGCCCTTCAGTTCAGCCACGCTGTGACGCTGAGTGGCGGTTCAGACCGTTCTAAATTCTCTCTGAGTTTGAACTACAGTTCTAACGAAGGTATCATGGGTGGTGACAATGCATCATCATACAAGCGTTATGGCGGTCGTATCAACTCCGAGCATATTGTACTGAAAGGTAAAGACCTGCTGGGTGAGGAGCACGACCTGCTGACCATCGGTGAGAATGTTTCTTACTGGTATCATAAGAGTCACGACCTTGCTGAGAGCAATGGTTATTGGAATATCATGCAGGCAGCCTATATCGCCTCTCCATTTGTGTTGCCTTATAATGGCGATGGTTCTATAACCAGCTATGCGGCTAACCATGCAGGCTATAGTGATATGATCTACGGTCAGCCCCTGAACCACTTCCTTAATGGTGGTTTCAGCTCACTGAACAAGAACCGTGACTTCGGATTTGGCGCTACCATCTACTGGATAGTTGAACCAATCAAGAACCTGAAGTATCGCGGTCAGTTCAATACTGGTTTCAGTGGTTCTAACTACCGCAGCATTGGTCTGCCTTACAGTTCCAGTTCTACCGCTGCCAGTGCCAGCTATACCATGAACATGAACGAGTATGAGAGCAGTAGCTTCACAATTGAGAATACCTTGTCATACGTTCTCCCTCAGCTGGGCAAGCATACTATCGATGTATTGGTTGGTCAGAGCTTCGAGCGTTCAAACTGGAGCACAGGAATGTCAATGAATTTTGAGACAGGTGCAGATAACTTGAATTCACTTATTTATAATGGTTGGGACTACAACATTCCTTCCAACTACGAGAAGGTGACTGGTCACTCTGGTTACGATAATCCCCGTCAGGGCAACATTGCCTCTTTCTTCGGTCGTATTAACTGGAACTACGATGAGAAATACATGCTGACCGCTATCCTCCGTACCGATGGTAGCTCTAACTTCGCCAAGGGCAAGCGCTGGGGTACCTTCCCATCAGTTTCCGCAGGTTGGGTCATCACCAACGAGCCATTCATGGCAAAATCCAGCAAATGGCTGGACTTCTTGAAACTCCGTGCTTCTTGGGGACAGAACGGTAACTGTAACATCGGTAACTTCTACTATCTGTCTAATATTGCCTTCTCTCCAACGGACTATGCTGACTATGGCTACAAGTTCTCCAGCAGCATGCTGAATACTGTTAATCGTTGGGTCTACCAGACAGGTGCATATGCTAAGAATGCTCCTAATGAGGATGTAACATGGGAGACATCTGAGCAGTGGAACATTGGTTTGGATGCTCGCTTCCTCAATGGCCGCTTGGGACTTGCCTTTGACTGGTATGTGAAAAAGACGAAGGACTGGCTGGTACAGGCTCCTATGAACGAGGTGCTTGGCTATGAGGAACCCGCATATATCAACGCTGGTGACGTGAAGAACACCGGTGTCGAGATTGCCCTCTCTTGGCGCGATAAGATTGGTAAGGACTTCAACTACCATGCCAACCTGAACTTCGCTACCAATAAGAACGAGGTAACCCGTCTGGGTACTGCTTCCGGTAAGATTGGTGACGATGCTCAGAGCTCATTGTTCCAGAACTCTTCTTATGTTTCTCTCGTTGAGGAAGGTCATCCTATCGGCTACTTCTCAGGAATGTCTTACAGTGGCATCTGGCAGAATCAGGCTCAGATTGACGCTGCCCGTGCAGCAGGCAAGGCAGTGCTTGCTGATGCTCAGCCTGGTGATCCTATCTGGGACGATTATAATAAGGATGGTCAGATTTCTCTCTCTGAGGACCGTCATGAGATTGGCAACCCCCACCCGAAAGTTACCCTCGGTGTAAGCCTTGGCTTCGAGTGGAAGGGTATTGACTTCGGTGTAACAGGTTCTGGCGCTTTCGGTCATAAGATCATGCAGTGCTACCGTACCGCCCTGCTTGCCAACCAGTATCAGAACTATACGGTTGACGTATTCGACCGCTGGCATGGCGAGGGTACCAGCAACACAATGCCCCGTCTGTCGGTAGGTGCTATCGCTGACCAGTGGGTATCTACCCGCTACATGCAGAAAGGTGACTACTTCAAGATTCAGAACATCACCTTGGGTTACGACTTCACCAAGCTTTGGAAGTCTTCTCCTTTCCAGCAGTTGCGTCTCTATGTACAGGCTCAGAACATCGCAACCATTACTGGTTACACAGGTGTTGACCCAGAGGTCGGTTCTTCTGGTGGTGGTGCAGGCTGGGCACGTGGTATCGACGTAGGTCTGTATCCTTCTGCACGTACATGGATTGTTGGTGCAAGCATTAAGTTCTAATTCAAAACACAAATAAGAATAGAAGAATATGAAAAAGATATTTTTAATGGCAATCGCAGCCGCTTTCACACTTGCTTCTTGTGATGGTCAGCTCGATTCCGCAAACTATACGGCAGCGAATACCAGTAACTATCCTGCTTCAGCAGGTGACCTGAACAAGGAGCTGTCAGCACTCTATGGTGTGATGAACCAGATGAGTACCAATCCTCTGGAAACTCCATGGTTTGTAGGGTACATCATGTCTGACGATGCCAATGGTGCAGGTGGTACTGGTGACGTGGAGTCGCATGCCATAGGTCATTTGATGACAAATAAGGAGTCTCTTTATGATAATGCTTGGCATAATACTTATGTAGGTATTGCCCGTGCCAATGCCATCATCTATGCTGTTGACGCTTTCGACTGGACTGGCCAGGAGGCTACCCGTAACCAGCTACTGGGTGAGGCTTATTTTATGCGTGGTCTGTTCTATCTCTGGGGTGTTCAGTTCTGGGGCGATATTCCTGCCTACTGGGCAGCAGCAGCTCCCGATCCATGTCCACAGCAGAGTGCCGAGGACGTGATTATGCCACATATCCTTGCAGACTTTACCAGTGCTGCGAATCTGATGTCACATGGTGCAACCACCAAGGGTGACGGTCATGCCACCAAAGGTGCCGCTGAGGGTTATCTGGCACGTGCCTATATGTTCTACGAGGGCTTCTATAAGAAGGCTGGTGAGCTTGCCAATGCCTCTCTTGCTGATGTAGCCTTTGACTTCACACAGGAAGGTGCAGGAACGTCTTTGTCAAAAGCTCAGGTTGTCTCCTTCCTCGAGGATGCCATTAACAATGGTGGTTATAGCCTTGTAGAGGACTTCCGTCTGCTCTGGCAGTACACCAACGAGTTGACTGCTCCTACTTATAGTTTTGTAGCAGATCTTGCTGCTCAGAACAAATATTGGGCTGGTAACGGTAACACTGAGGAGATGTTCCAGGTTCAGTATATGAACTCCAACTCCTGGAATGGAACAATCGGTATGGGATTCTGTAACCAAGTAGAACTTTATACTGGTCTTCGTTGTGATGACGATGGCGCTGGTCATACCAATGGCGGTCCAGAGACTTATCCGTTCGGACAAGGCTGGGGACAGGGTACTATTAATGCCAACCTGTGGGATGACTGGCCAAGCAGCGACCCACGTAAGAAAGCAACTGTCCTTGATGTTTCAAGTGAGCTCTCTGCATACTATTTCACGACCACTTGCTCTGAGGATGCAGGTTACTACAATAAGAAATGGATTTGCATTACGACTCCTGAGTCTGATGGTACTGGTGGTAGTCACTATCCTTGGTGGGGTGTATGGCGTTGGAAGAACACCTCTACTGAAGCTCCTAACGGTAACTCCTTCCAGGGTGATCACTTCTCTGATATGGTATTGCTCCGTCTTGCTGACGTGATGCTGATGCACTCTGAGCTGACAGGTACTGCCACCTATATGAACAGAGTACAGGCTCGCGCCGGTGTTCCGCAGACAGGATATTCTTGGGCTAACATCAAGAACGAGCGTCGTTGGGAGCTTGCCGGTGAGGGTCTCCGCTTCAATGATCTCCGCCGCTGGTCCGGTAAGGGCGGTGGAGCCAATTGTGAGGCTGCCGTTGCCCTGCAGAGACAGGAAGGTTCTCGTGTGAACTACAAAGGAACTTGGACTACGATGAGTCATGGCAAGGGGGTTGGTGGCAGCAGTTGGGCACAGCGTTATGCTGATACCGACGGTTTCCTGCCAAAGCCTCCCGCACAGATCAGTATTGTCAATAATCCTGAGGTTCTGAGCCAGAACAAGGGTTGGTATGACGATACCAAGTGGAGTATGTCTGGTACACCTGTTTATTAATAATCACATTAAAAAAGAAAAGCAATATGAAAAAATCAATATTATTGTTCGCAGTCGCTTTAGGCATGTTGACGGCTTGCAGCCCCCAGAAGGAGGAGAAAGGCTTCGACGTGACCAATATTACTGCAGACAAGTTGCTGGATGGTGCTACATTCTCACAATATAATGCCATCAAAGATGAGGCAGGTAATATTACGGGATATGAGGAGGCTGCCGATGGTAACTGGATTAAGTATAATATTCCAAATGTGTCAAGTGTCTTTATCTTCTATTTGAAGCCTGATGGCACAGAGTTCAAGTTGGCGAGTGGTTCCGCTGGTGGTATGTTCAACTTCGTACCTGCTCGTGGCTCTGATACCAATCAGACGGTTTATTTCCGCTTTGTCAACCAGAATGGCGAGGAAGTGATAGCCTCTAAGGATTTCACCCTTCAGGTTGCTGGCGAATTGGAGATGCCTGTGCGCTTCATAGCCTCTAACGACTACGGTGAGAAAGTATGGACCTGGGATGCCGGCGGTGATAGTGATGCCGGAGAAGGTCGTTGCTGGGGTAACATGGGTTCTCCAGGTTCTGGCGATGGTTTCATTGGCAACTATATCTGGTGGGGAGTTTCTGATGCTGCAGATCTGACAGGTCAGTTAGGTCACTCTGTGACGGGTCAGGCTACTGGTGAAGAGGACAACGCTGCATATATGATTTTCACAGAGGATGGTCTGGTTAACACATACACTGCCGATGGGACTAAGATTCGTGGTGGTAGCTACGAGATTAAGAATTATGATCCGAACGGCACTTGGCAGGTTGGTACGCTACATGTCAGTGAGCCTGCTACGCTATTCCCCTTCGAGATTAATGCAAAAGACCATGGCGGCGTGCGCTACGTTACAGAATTCGAGATACACAAGCTGACATCAGACAAGCTCGTACTTGTTTATCCGGATAATGGCGTGTGGGATGGTTGGTCGGAAGGTACCTATTGGTGCTTCAAGAGCAACAGCGACGGTTTAGGTATGTTGCAGGGTTATGACACTGGTAAGGACTGGACCTGGGATGCTGGTGGTGACAGCGATGCAGGTGAAGGCCGATGCTGGGGTAACATGGGTTCTCCCGGCTCAGGCGATGGCTTCATTGGCAACTATGTCTGGTGGGGTGTTTCCGATGCTGCAGACCTGACAGGGCAGCTGGGTCACTCCGTGACGGGTCAGGCTACAGGTGAAGAGGATAACAATGCCTATATGACTTTCAGTACTGATGGTATCGTTACCACCTTTGCTGCTGATGGCTCAAAGATTCGTTCGGGAAGTTTCGAACTCCAGAACTATGACACCAGCAACACCTGGCAGGTCGCTACGCTCCATGTGAGTGAGCCAGGAACACTGTTCCCGTTTGAGATCAATGCAAAGGATCATGGTGGCGTACGCTACGTAACCGACTTTGAGGTTCACAAGTTGACAGGCAACAAGCTTGTTTTGGCTTATCCGGACAATGGAAAGTGGGATGGCTGGTCTGAGGGTACCTATTGGTGCTTCAAGACAAAATAATTCTATAAACTAATGATTTTAAATGTTTAGAAATATGAATATCAAGAATTATATAAAAGGTGGGGCTTTCGCTGCCCTGACGATATTTGCCGTTGCTTGTAGCAGTGACGACTCTCCTGCACCTGTGGTTCCCACATCGGGTTCAACGGGTACGGCAGTCGACCTGGGTCTGAGCGTTAAATGGGCAGACCATAACGTTGGCGCTACTACTGCTGAGGGATATGGTAACTACTATGGATGGGGCGATCCGACGGGCACCCTACAGTCTAAGGCTACCGGTGACTATGTAGTTGGTTTGTCTCCAAAGCTGGAAGACCTGTTTGAGTTACAGAAAGGTGATATGACTGCTGAGGCTAAGCGAGACACGACAGTTATCAATACTTACGATCCTAAAGACTTTGACAAGACTACTGTCGAGGAAGGACAGATTGTCTTCACTAAAGACGGAAAGGTCGTAGTAGGCGAGGTGGTCATTACCTATCTCTATAGTGGTAGCAACCTCAATATCTTTGCTTACCGTATAGATGGTGAGAGTGAATACGATGCCGCTACCGCTAACTGGGGCTCTTCATGGCGTATGCCTACCTCTGAGGAGTTGTCAGAGTTGGTAACAAAGTGTGAATGGACTCTTGGTACACAGAATGGTGTGAAGGGTTATACGGTAACTGGTCCTAACGGCAACAGCATATTCCTCCCGTTGGCAGGCTATCGTATCGGCAATGAGATTGTCGGAGCCGGACAGAACGGTTTCTACTGGTCTGGTGTGGTCGATGGAGTTTATAACTTCCCTACAGGACCTGAACAGTTCAATGGCTCTATCGGTTCTATCACAGCCAACAAGAATCCTACAGCCCTTGTGATGAATGAGAAGGGTGGATCCTTAGACAATATTTTCTTCTATGGCGTGGCTCTTGGTCAGACCATCCGTCCAGTGCAAGAGTAATGTGAATCATACTTAATAGTATTTATCTTATTCTACCGCCCCGCATCCATGAAGATGTGGGGCGGTTTTTTTGATATAACTGTGTTTTTAAAATTGCGGAAAAAAGTGTCAATCTATCATTTTCCCGTGTAATCTTTTGTTTGTCAAGTGATTATGGCTTGATAGATGATATGATAGATTGATAGATAAAGGCTGAAATCAAGGTATTTTTGAGATAATATGCCTTGATGGCTGTATGGTTTTACATCAAAGCAGAGGGAGTATCCGGATAATGTAAACTGGTTGGTTCCCTTAAGGAAACCATTGGGTTCCTACGGGGAAACCATCGGTTTCCTTGGCGGAAACCATTGTTTTCTCAAATCCGCACATTCGGTTTCTGGCATCGTTTTTACTTAAATAAATTTGGTGGGTTCAAAAAGTGTTAGTATCTTTGCAAGGATTATGGCTATGCTAACACGATACTGGAAATGGGGACTCACGATACTGATGGGCATCGGAGTGTTGCTGTTCTGGGGGATGGGGTATCCGCATGCCCTGTCGTACCAGGAGCAGTATCAGTTGTTCTTATGGACAACCGACTATTTCCGGGAGCGGATCAGTGTGGCAGGAGGTTTTGCCGACTGGCTGGGCGAGTTCATCACGCAGTTCTATTACTATCCCTGGGCAGGAGCCGTGTTGCTCGCTATCCTTTATATGCTGGTGCAACAGTTGGTTGCCAAGTTGTTGCCCTCCTCTTTCTACCTGTTGAGCTTTGTCGTTCCCATCCTGCTCTGGTGGCATATGGGTAATGTCAGTGTGCTGCTGTCGTATGTGATGGCATTGGTGCTGGTGGTAGGACTGGCAGGTGTTGTAGGGAAGGTAGGTCTAGTAGGGAAGGTAGGTGTTGTAGGGGATTTGGTGCTGATACCTGTTATCTACTGGTTGCTGGGTCCGATGGTATGGCTGTATGCCATGCTGCGGGTAGCCCTCTACGGGTGGAAATGGAGTTGGGAACTGCTGTATGTCGGTGCCGTCATGGTACTGATTTCCGCTTTGATCCTCGTGCAATGGCCCATGACGATGATTACCCTCTCGATGACCTATTTCCGTGTGCCGATGGAAATCCCTGTGCTGCAGTGGCTGATACCTGTGGTGACAGCCGTGATGGTGGCGATAGGCAGGTATTGTAGGGAAGGTAGGTATTGTATGGAGAGTAGGTTTAGTAGGTGGATATGGTATGGTTGGCAGGTGGTTCTGTTGTTTTTATTAGGATGGTTTGCCTATCAGAAAGGCTATGACAAAGACACTTATGAGCTGATATGGCAGGACTATCAGATACGCCATGAGCAATGGGACAAGATTATCAAGCGGGCAGGGGAGCGGACAGTGCGCACCCCTTTCTGGTCGAACAGTGTCAACCTCGCCCTCTCACAGAAGCGCTTGCTTGCCGAGCGGATGTTCGATTTCTACCAGAGTGGTGACGATGCCCTCATCATGCCAAGGATGCGTGACCTGACGAGTAACCTCCCTTCTGCGGAGGCATACTACCGCTTAGGACTCGTCAACTCCGCCCAGCGTTATATGTTCGACATCCAGGAGAGTATCCTCAACGGAAAGAAAAGCGGCCGTTGCACCAAGCGTATCGTCGAGTGTATGCTGGTGAACGGTCATTATAAACCCGCCCTGAAACATATCGACCTGTTGGAGAAGAGCCTGTTCTATCGCGGTTGGGCAGAGGAGGCACGTCGTGTGGTGACGGCAGATGCCAAGACCCGTGAGCAGCGTATCAATGCCCATCCACAGTTAGGACGTTTGCGTCAGATCCGTTTCAAGGAGAACTTCCTGTATAGCCATGCGGAGAAAGACAAGATTTTCGGGTTGCTGTTCAATGACAACCACGACAATAAGATGGCACTTGACTATTTCATCGGCGAACTGCTGTTGCGAGGCAATATACAAGGTGTCATGCAGTATATGTCATGGGCAGAGCAGTATGGTGGCTACCGTTATATGCCGGTAGGTTATCAGGATGCCGTGCAGTGTATCCAGAAACAAGGCAACCTGCCTGGTTCGATGTATGGTGCTTATGTTAAAAGGATGATGCAGCGATGAAGAGATTTCTTTTGATAGGTTTGGTAGGGCTGGTAGGTTTGGTAGGGTGCCGGCAGGAACCGACTGATGTGCAGATGGTGAAGCAGCAGCCTGCTATCTATCCGGACTATATAGATGTGACTGTTCCTGCGGGGATGGCACCGCTGAACTTCAATGTCATCGGAGAGGGCATCGACAGGGTCGATGCACAGGTGACAGGTAGCAAGGGTGGTTCCTTGCGTGCCAACGGGGACTATGCCGATTTCGATATGGAGGAGTGGCACCAGTTGACGGAGCAGAACAAAGGTGGTGAGCTGACCGTCACCGTCTGTGTCCGCAAGGACGGCAAGTGGTTGCAGTACCAGGACTTTAAGATTTATGTCAGTCCCTATGCATTGGACGACTGGGGCGTGACCTATCGCCGTATTGCCCCCGGCTATGAGGTGGGAGGTAATATCGGCATGTACCAGCGTGACATCCACACCTTCGATGAATATGCCATGCTGCAGGAGTCGGCAGTGCCCGGTCGTTGTATGAACTGTCATACCCCCAACCGCACAGACCCCTCCCGTTTCACCCTTCAGATCCGTGGTGAGGGAGGTGGTACGCTGGTGCAGATGGACGGCAAGCAGAAATGGTATGATACCAAGACCGACTCCACGAAGGCAGCAGGGTCGTATGCCTATTGGCATCCCTCCGGCAACTATTGTGCCTATGCCACCAATGCTGTCCACCAGAGTTTCTTTGTTGGTAAGGGACAGCGTATCGAGGGTTATCATAACTTCAGTAATGTGGTACTGCTCGACGTGAATAAAGACGAGCTCATCCTCGCCCCCGAGTTGATGACAGAGACCGACCTGGAGATATTCCCCGCCTTCTCGCATGACGGGAAATACCTGTTCTATAGTACCTCGAAAGCATGTAAAGTGCCTGCTGAGTATATGAAGGTGAAGTGCAGCATCTGCCGTATTGGTTTTGATGCGGAGAAAGGACAGTTTACCCATGAGGTGGACACCCTGCTCAACGGACCCCGTGATGACCGCAGCTATACGCTGGCACGTCCCTCCTATGACGGTCGGTGGATGATGTATAATGTGACCAGTCGCAGTAACTTCCCCGTCTTCCATCCCGATGCCGACCTCTGGCTGATGGACTTGAAGACCGGTGAGACACGTCCTTTGAAAGAGGTGAACAGCCATCAGTCGGAGAGTTACCATAACTGGTCGAGCGACAGTCATTGGTTTGTGTTTGCCTCGAAGCGGGAGAATGGTATGTATGCACAGCTCTTCTTCGCCTCTGTCGACGACAAGGGACATGTCACCAAACCCTTCCTGTTGCCGCAGAAGAACCCCCGGAAGTTCTATCGCGAGATGTTCGACTCGTATAACGTCCCCGACTTCACCAAGGTGAAGGTTGACTTCGATGCCCGTGAGGCTATCCGGCAGGTGTTTGGGAATGAGCGTGTAAAAGTGAAGATTAAGTAAATGAGCTGCGACTTGGTCGCGGCATAGAAGACGAAAATGTTATGAGAAAGATTCTTTTTTTCAGTATGATGGCGGTTGCTGCCATGGTGTTTGTAGCATGTCAAGAGAGTAAGGTCTGCAAGATCCACGGAACGGTGGTGGGTGAGCAGTATGAGGGTAAGCGCATTTTCCTGGTGCCTTTCAGCGGTCCTGCCACGGCAGAGACTGTCGACAGTATCGAGATCAAGGACGGTAAGTTTGAGTTTACTCCCGATTCCATGCAGATGTACAAGATTCTGCTGGACTATCACTACCGCTTTGGAACACAGCCGTTGATCGTAGTGGCAGAACCCGGAGATATCCAGGTGACGATTGACACCATCAGTTCGGCAGTGGGAACACCCCAGAACGACTCCCTGCAGGTATGGAAAGAGCTGACGGAGAAGTCGCAAAAGGAACGTGCTCCACTGACACGGCTTGCCTTTGCCAAGAAGCAACAGAAAGACTCTGTCGGTGCTGCCCAGGTGGAAGAGCAGGTGAGAAAGATGTATGTCGCCTATAAGCAGCGTAGTCGTCAGATGGCTGCCAATATGGAAGGTACCATCCTGGGCGATTTCCTGAAAGAGCGGTTCCCGCTGACCTATAAGCGTTCGATGCCTGACGGTACGGTAGTAACGATGGATGCAGACACCAATGAGCCTGTTAAATAAATATTGGAAGATAGGGGTGTCGCTGCTGTTTGGTGTGGCGGCGTTCCTGTTCTGGTGGCTTGCCTGTCCTGCCCTGCTGTCATTCCAGGAGCAGTATCAGCTGTTCCTGATGGACGGTGACTATATTGGACAGTTGCTTGCCGTGCCCGACGGCTTTGCCCGTTGTGTCGCAGAGTATCTGATCCAGTATTATATCAGTCCTGTTTATGGTGCCCTGGTACTTGCCGTACTCTTCGTCATCATCCAACGGCTGGTCTGGCGGTTGATGCGTTGTGCCGGTGAGCATGCTGATGTGCATTATGCTTTGAGTTTCGTACCCTCCCTGTTGCTATGGCTTATGCTGGGTGACGAGAGTGTGATGCTGACCTTTGCTATCGCACTGATCCTTGCTTTGTTGGCGATGTGGGTCTATGAGTTGACAGGGAAGCGCTGTCGCCCATACCTTATTCTGTTATGCATCCCTGTCCTCTACTGGATGGCAGGTCCCGTGGTGTTGATGTTTGCCGCATGGGTCCTTATCCGTCAGTGGCAGGTGTCAGACTCCCGATGGAAGGGATTCTGCATCGGTGCCTTTGCGGTCATCTATGCCATCGGGTGTGTCATTGGCAGCTCATGGCTCGTTCCCTATCCCTTGTTCCGTCTGTTCTACGGTATAGACTATTACCGTTTCGTGGAGGTCTATTACTGGATGTTCCTCATCACGATGGTGCTGAGTGTGGTAATACCCGCTGTCATGTTCTGGGTACCCATGCTGCGACGAGGTCGCGTCACAGGATGCGTTGAGGCAGTGGTTCTCCTTGCTGCTTTCTTGTTGTTACGCCCCTCGTTCTATGACAGCCGCAAAGCAGAGGTGATGGAGTACGATTATCTGGTGCGTTGTCAGAACTGGGGTGCTATTCTTGCCAAGGCGGATAAGAAGACACCTGACCTTCCGATGACGGTATGTGCCACCAATCTTGCCTTAGGTATGTCAGGACAACTGGGTGAGCGCCTTTTTGATTATTATCAGAATGGGACGCAAGGACTCGTACCGCCTTTTGAACGTAATTTCGCCTCTATCCTGCTAACCGGGGAAGTGTACTGGCAGTTAGGACTTGTCAACAACGCACAGCAGTTCGCTTTTGAGGCGATGGAGGCGATTCCTAACTATGCGAAGAGTTGTCGTGCCGTGAAGCGGCTGGCAGAGACCAACCTGGTGAACGGAGAATATGCGGTGGCAAGGAAATACCTGCAGATGCTTCAGAAGACACTTGCCTATCATCAGTGGGCAGAGCGTACGCTGCCGTTGCTGGGTAATGAGAAAGCTATCAACGAGCATCCTGTCTATGGACGGTTGCGTCAGATGCGGCTGAAGGACGATTTCCTGTTTAGTGAACGGGAGCTGGATAAGATATTCGGACAACTGGTGATGCATAACCAGCGTAACGGTCTCGCCCTGCAGTACCTGTTGGCAGCCCCGTTGCTCAACCGTGATGTCAATACGTTCATGAATTATATGATCTATGTGGACGGACTGCATTTAGGCTATCGCCCCCGCAGTTGTCAGGAGGCTGTTGTCTTTGCCTATGCGCAGCGTAAGCAGCGTCCCCCGCAGGGGTATGTCAGTGATATGGTATTGCGACAGTTCGGGGAGTATGTGAATATCTACTCACAAGGTGGAAAGGATGCCCCGCAACTGGCTCGTTTCAAGAATACAGCATGGTATTATTTTATGGGTGTGAAATGAAGAGAGTTTTTTTGATAGGGTTGATAGGTTTGGTTGGGCTGGTAGGTTTGGTAGGGTGCCGGCAGGAACCTACTGATGTGCAGATGGTGAAGCAGCAGCCTGCTATCTATCCTGATTATATAGGTGTGACGATTCCTGTGGGAATAGCGCCGCTGAACTTTGACGTTGTCGGCGAGGGCATCGACAGGGTCGATGCGCAGGTGACAGGCAGCAAGGGTGGTTCCTTGCGTGCCAACGGTGAATATGCCGACTTTGATTTGAAAGAGTGGCATGCCCTGCTGGAACAGAACAAAGGTGGAGAGCTGACCGTTACAGTATGTGCCCGCAAGGACGGCAAGTGGCTACAGTATCAGGACTTTAAGATCTTTGTCAGTCCCTATGCCTTGGATGAGTGGGGCATCACATACCGTCGTATTGCCCCGGGCTATGAGATCTATAGTCATATGGGACTCTATCAGCGTGACCTGTCTAATTTTGACGAGACAGCCATCTTTGATAATACGCAAGTGCCGGGACAGTGTCTTAACTGTCATATGTCTAACCGTACAGACCCCAGCCATTTCGTGTTCCATGTCCGTGGTGCCCATGGTGCCACCATGATACAGATAGACGGTAAGCGTGAGTGGCTGAAGGCAAAGAACGACCTGCTGGGCGGTTCGATGGTCTATCCCTACTGGCATCCAAGCGGTGACTATTGTGCCTTCTCTACCAACCAGACACGACAGGGATTCCACATGAAGCGGGATGAGCGGATAGAGGTGTTCGACCTCTCGTCCGATGTGTTCGTCTATCATCCCGCTACCCATGAGATACTGACAGACACCCTGTTACAGACCAAAGACTGGTCGGAGAACTCTCCTGTGTTCTCACCGGATGGGAAGACACTGTATTATCTGACCTGTAAGCAGCAGGAGTACCCTGCCCATTATAAAGACGAGAAATACAACCTCTGTAAAATAGCCTTTGACCCCGAGAAAGGTACCTATGGCAATCATGTGGACACGCTGTTTAATGCTGTTGCAATGGGGAAGAGCCTGACATGGCCCCGTCCTTCCTATGATGGGAAATATATCCTCTTCACACTGATGGACTATGGCTACTTCTCTATCTGGCATGAGGAGAGTGAGCAATGGATGCTCGACCTGCAGACGGGTGAGGCTCGTCCTTTGAAGGAGATCAACAGTCCGAGGGCAGACAGCTATCATAACTGGAATGTCAACTCCCATTGGATCGTCTTTACCAGCCGTCGGGATGATGGTCTGTATTCCCGTCTCTATTTTGCGTCAGTTAATGAGAAAGGACAGTTCACGAAACCGTTTATGTTGCCGCAACGCCATCCCAAGGAGTATTATGATGAGAGTATTTATTCCTTTAATACCCCTGACTTCACGAAACGGAAAGTGGACTTCAAGGCACGTGAGGCTGCCTTTGAGGTGCTGAGTGACAAACGGGTTGAGACGAAAGTAAGATAAGGCTGCGACACTGTCGCAGCATAGTGAACAGAAGCAGAACCTAATGGAAAGGTTCTGCTTCTTGTTTTAACAGCTGCTCCACATCAACAGCGTCAAAGGGAATGTTGCCTTTGGAGAGTTCTGGAGCATTGAATGATTTGAGGGTCTCGTCATAGAATGTCGGAGACTCCTGTGGTAATACGAAAGGCTTGTGAGGCTTCCCGTTGCGGTCGATATAGCAGAAATACGGTTTGCCATAGAGACCATTATCTCGCTTGGAGGCAAAGACCAGCCAGCGGGAGTTGCTCGACCAGGAATGGTAGGTGTCGCTCCGTGGACTGTTGACCACCTTCATCGTATCGATGCGTCCTGTTTTCAAGTCCATCATCTGTAGGTCAGACTCCTGATGCCAGATAGGGAAGGTGCCGTAGTCTGCAACGGTATAGACCAGGTATCTGCCGTCGGGTGAGATACGGGGGTGGCAGACACTCCTTTTATTA
>Ga0256407_10007081_pt1 | contig 17068 bp, 10 predicted proteins | sample RumenRJG_04DNA_FD_193489 | JGI IMG/M metagenome (GOLD analysis project Ga0256407, IMG submission 193489) | Bovine rumen microbial communities from Lethbridge, Alberta, Canada - RJG_04 | ecosystem: Host-associated > Mammals > Digestive system > Stomach > Rumen | place: Canada: Alberta...
TTTGAAAGATTAAATATTTGAAATTAGTGTTTTTTTAAATTTTTGATTTTTACTTTTTTTTTGGCTTGTTTTTATTTTGTTAATTGTTTTTTTAAGTTAAGTGATTTTTTTATTATACATTTTTTTCAATATTATTATTATTTTTTTTAAATGTTTTTTTTAATATTTAATTAAGTATTTATAAATATTTATATTTTTTCTTTATAGAAAGATTAAATTTATTTTTTCTATTTTTAGTAAAACTTTTTTTATATATTTCAATGGATAAAAATTAAATATTTACAAATAATTTTAATTAACCTGTAGTCACTTTTGTAAATATATCATTTTTATATTTATGTAATTCTTTCCTAATATCAATAAATCCATTTTTTATTATATCTTCTAAAATATCAACTAAATTACTTAAAGCACAATCTTCTTCATCTTCTCCAAAAAAACTTTTAATTAAAATCCCATTTTCTTTTTGTAAAGAAAAATTAATTTCAGAATTATCAATAATAACAATTTTGTTTAAATCTCTTCCAATTTTAGAAATATCTTTAACAAATTCATTATTAATTAAAATTGTATGATGTCTATATAATTTATATGAAAAATACTTTTTTTCACTTTCAATTTCATTTATAATAACATCAGCATAACTTTGAGTCGAAGCAGTAAATAAAATGATTTCACAATTTAATTCTAATAACTTATCTAAAAATTCATTTAATCCAGGTCTCATTCTTAAAATTCCTTTTCCATTTTCTTCTAAATTTTTAAAATGAATTAATGTTTCATCCATATCTAAAACTATTGATAAATTATAATCTTGATCAATATTTTCTAAAAAAGGGTATTTAATTGGATAAAATGTTGATGAATTATCAATGTCGTTTTTATCTTCTTCTATTAAGGAATCTTCATGAGTATCTTTTTCTATTAAATAAATTCCTGTTTTTGATGATTTTAATTTAAATATTTGCTCAAAGTATTTTTGATACCATTCATTACTTAATTTATTTATATTTTTTAATGCAAGATATGGTTGAGTTATATTATTTTCTTTTTTAAATTTATATAAATTTTTCTCTAGATTTATTATTTCATATAATAAACTATTAATAATTTTAAATTTTTCTTGTAATAATTTATATATCATAAAGTTATTTCTACCTAATCTTTTATTTGATTTTGTTATTATAGTTTGTTGAATTTTATTTAACCAAATATTTGTCATTTTTTCTCTTTCAATATCATTTAAAATTATTTGTGATATCATTAAAAATATTTGATAAATTTCATTAAGACAATTTATAATTTTATTTAAAAGATGATTAATTTCAATTTTATTATGTTCTGATGAATAAATAAATCCACAAATTATTGTAAAAACATTAAAATTCAAAGCTTCTGTTAAAATATTTAATTCTTGTTCTTTTTTAGAATATGAAGTTTTAATACATGATATTATTTTATAATATTTTAATGCTCTAAAATAATCTAAAAATAAATTTAAATCTATTTTATCTGATAGTCTATACTTTTCAATTAAATGAGTAGTTGATTCTTCAATTATTACTAATGATTCTATATTAAATAAGTTAAAAGGATTTGTTTCTTCTTTTTCTAAATTTTTTGTTTTTAATAAATCATCAATATTATCTTGGTGATTTGTATCTGATGTTTCTACTTCAGCTTTATCATATTTTAAAATATTTTCTCCACTTCTTCTTGATGTATGATTATTTTTTTTAGTTTTTATATTCATCTTTATTAATTTTTATTTTAATAATTATTAAAATATTTAATATATGAAAATTAAATATTTATAATAATTACTATTTAAATCTAATATTATAAAAGGCATTAATATATTATAATTTAAAATTTAAATATTAAATATTTCAAATTTAATAATAAAAAAATTAATTATTTTAAGATGTCATTAAAATCATTAATATCATTTCTTTTAATACTATTCCCTAAAATAATTTCAATTGAAAATTGCAAATCAGAAACATTAAATCAATGTACACAATGTGAAGAAGGATACGTACTTCAAAATAATAATTGCAATAAATGTAATGATTTATATTGTAAATATTGTTTAACAACAAACTTATATTCATGTTTCCAATGTAAAGAAAATTATATTTTAAAAGGAAGAGTTTGTGGAGAAAAATGTCAAATTTCAATTGATCATTGTGATTTATGTGAACCAAATACAAATAATTGTATATTTTGTAATAGTGGTTGTGATGTTGATAAAGGAAAATGTTCTTGTAAAGCTAGAAAAATATTAATTATATTATTAGTTATTATGAGTATTGTAATAATTGCAATTGTTCTCTTATGTCTAATAAAAGTTAAACAAATGAGAAATTTAAAATTTACACAATTTATTTATTCAACTGTTGATCCAGAAAAAAAAAACGATAGAGAAAGTAAAAATTATTATAATAAGAATCTTTATATAATTAAAAATGAGGAAAGTCCAATTAATGTTAATAAATTAGATAATAATAATAATATTGATAAAAATAATAATAATGATGAAGTACCAAAAAAAATTAAATCTAATGATTTAATTGATAATGATATTACAGGAAGTAATATTTTATTAAAAAAAAAAATATGTGATTATTGTCTTATTGAAAATGGAATAATACAATTAAGTTGTGGTTGTTATTTATGTTCAAAACATAAAGATTTAGGTTTAGGTGAAAAATGTCCAGTTTGTAAAAAAGAAATTAACTTGATAGATTAGATGTAATTATTTAGGAAAAATAATAATTATATAATTTAATATTATGGAATCATAATAATTATTTAATAAATATAATAATTATATAAAATATTAAATAATAAAATCTTTAGCTAAATTTTTCTATTAATTCATTTGTTAAATCAGTTTGAACTAATGGATCTATTGAATTTATATTAATATCTATAAATCCTCTAATAAAACTTAAATGTTTTTCTAATATTTTAATATCTGTTTGAAAATCAGGTTTTTCTTTATAATCATTAATCCAATTTGATAATTCATTTATAAAGGATTGTTCATCATATTTTTGCTTAAACGTTTCTATATATTTTTCAGAAATTACATTTTTAGTTGCATTTACAAAAAGATCTAATGATTCTTTAGGATTTTGTCCTTTTTCTTTTTCATCATCAGTTTTTTGAACATATATATCTTTTTGCCCTTCTAATGCTTTCCCAACATTATCTAAAAATTTTAATATATTTTGATAATATTCTTCATTTTTATCATTATCCATTTTTTAAATTTTATTACAAAATAAAAAATAAAAATTTTATTTATAAAAATAAATAATAATATACCATATTTGTGAAATTAATGAAAAAATAATGATATTATAAAAACTGTTTTTGATGAAAAAAATATTTAAATATTTAATGAATATATAAAATAATATAAAAAAACTTATTTAAAATGGGTTCAGTATGTAGTAATAAACCAAATGTAATAGAACCTAAAATTAATCCTGATTATATGATTCCTTTTGTTTATCATTATGATTTAAGAAAAAAATTTAATTTTGTTAAAATTATAAATCATGGTGCATTTGGTCAAGTAAAATTATATAAAGATAGAACTTTTACAAAAGTAGAATTTGCAATTAAAACAATATCAAAAGATTTATTATCAAAAACAAAATTTCAACAAATTAAAAAAGAAATAGAAATTCTTTCTGAATTAGATCATCCAAATATAGTAATATATTATGCAACAATTGAAATGACAAATAGTTTTAACGTTTTAATGGAATATTTAAGTGGAGAAGATTTATATCAAATAGTAAGAAAAAAAAGTAAAAGACCAACACCAGAACAATTTAAATATATTTTATATCAAATTTTAAGTGGATTATGTTATTTACATTCAAATGAAATAGTCCATAGAGATATTAAACCAGAAAATATAATTTTATGTACAAATCAAAATGAAAAATATGATTTGAAAATAATAGATTTTGGTTTAAGTGAAAGATTTAAAAAAAAAGAAAATTACATTACAGCAGGAAGTCCAAATTATATGTCACCTGAATCATTTAGTGGGAAAGTTACTCCTAAAAATGATATTTGGTCAGTTGGTATTATATTTTATATTTATTGTTATGGACAATTACCTTTTGATAGTGAAAATAGAAAAGAATTAATTAGGCAAATTAAAGAAGATGATGTTGATTTTAATAAAGAAAAATATAGTGATATTACAAATGATGAAATTGATTTATTAAAAAAAATGTTAGATAAAGATTATGAAACTAGAATTAATGCTTTAAATGCTATTCGACATCCTATTTTTGATCATTTAAATGAAGAATTTGATGATGATAATATGAATCATTATTTTAAAGAATTTTTCACTCTTAATACTTTAAAATTAATTACTTTATATGTTGAAAGTTCAATTATAAAAAAAACTTTTTTATATATGTATGTTCTTTTAAATCCTTTTGATAAAAGAGATTATTATAGAAAAATGTTTTTAGCAATTGATAATTTATTTAATTATATTGGAGTATTAAAATCAAGAGAAGTTTTTGAAGAATTTAAAAAAAGAAAATTAGTTGATGATGAGGCAGGAGAAATTTTTAGTTTTATTGATTGTAATAGAACAAATAATGCTAAAAAATTATTTAAAAAAGAAGGTTCTTCGAGAGGTGATACAAATTCAGAAAATTCTAAAAAAGAAATGAGTAGAAATACTACTTCAAAAAGTTTAAAATTTAAAGATTGGGGACAAATTACTTATACTGTTTTTTTATCTTTTTTCTTTATTGAAGAAATACCAAAATTAAAAAATGAAGAAAGTAAAATTGGTTATTTATTTAAATTCTTTTGTGATAGACCTTTTGTTTATAGTTATGATAAAAAAAGTTCTATTGTAAATGAAGGTGATATGGTTTTTGAAAATGATATAAATGAAAAAAGTAATACTATGACTAAAGAAACTTTTAAAAGGTTTTTATATAAACATAATTTACCTTTTAAAGATGCAGAAGATGATATAAATAAATTTTTTGCTGAACATCCTGATCCTATTTATTTTAAGGAATTTAAACAATTAATTTTCGAAAAAAATGAATAAATATGTAAAGATATTTTTTTATTGCTATTTTATATATTTGTTTTTAAAAATATTCTTTTGTTATTAATTATTCCATATTATTATTATTAAAATTAAGACGTTAAAATATTATTATCTTTTAAAATTTTTTATTTATATTTAATTTTAATGTTTTAATTTACAAAATAATAAATATTATCATCCAAAAAAAAAACAAAAAGGGAAAAAAAATGAAAAAAAATATAAATTCTCCTGAAAAAAAAATATTAACAACAACAATCCAAACATCAAATAAAGAATCATTAAACATAAAAGAAAAAAACATAGAAAACGAAAAAATAGAAAACTACTTCGAAAATTTTAAATCATCAGGAGAAATATATTCAATATCATTATACAATGACAAAACAATAATAATAGGTGATGGTGATGACACAACATATTTTTATGATATAAAAAAGAAAAATTATCAAAATCAAAAATTAAATAAAGAAAGTATTTCATTTCTAAAAATATCAAAAGATAAAAATTATTTATTATCAACATCAAATGATGGTGAAATAATAATATTTTCCCCAAATGAAAATTTTAAAATAATAAATAGAATAAAAGATAATGATAAAGAAATAAATTGGATAGAATGGAATCCAAAAGGACCAATGTTTGCTTTAGGATGTAATGATGGAAGTATTTGGATTTATTTAGCAAAAAATCCTAAAAATCCTATTAATTTTTTTAATCATTATGAATCTTCAACTTGTGGTAATTTTACTAATGATGGTTTTAATTTAATTTCTTGTGGGGAAGATGGTTTAATTTTTTTATATGATTTAAAAGGGAGAAAAGTTATTAAAAGTATTAAAGGGGATATTGGTCCTATTTTATGTATGGATATTATGAGAAATGATGATAAAAAAAATTTATTTGTTGTTGGAAGTTTATGTAATGAAATTATGTTTGTTTCTTTTGATAAAGGGAAAATTGTTTTTTATCAACAATTTGATTATGATGAAGATGATAATGAAAAATATATTTCTGATAATAATGTTAATGATATGAATGATGATGATATTAATGATGATAATAATGATAATCAACAAAGTGGGATTGAGTCTATTTTATTTTGTAATAATAATAAATTTTGTGTTTTTTCTGATTCTTTATGTAATTTTAGAATTTTTGATATTACTTCTATGCAAATTAGGATTACTATTCCTTTAGATAATGAAAATATTACTAAATTAATTTCTTCACAAATAAATAATTTTATTATTTATGGTTCTGGATGTAATGGGAATATTTATGTAATTGATACTAGAGGTAAAGGAAATATTATTGAAAAGAAAAAAATGCATAATGATGTAATTATGGATTTTGTAATATCTGAAAAGGAAGAATTTATTGTAACAAGTTCTTTAGATAAAAGTATAAATTATTATAAAATTCCAATGATAAAAGAAAAAAAAAATTATTGTATATAATATATATTATTATAATATATATATTTTATTCTTTTATTATATAATTAATATAAGGATACAATTAACCAATATGATTAAAAAATGCAAAAATATATTTCAGAATTAAAATATGAAATAAGTCAACATACTGATTGTTTATCAAAAGATGAAAAAAATTTATTAATCAATTTAATTATTAGAATAAAAGATGAAAATAAAGCAAAACAAATAGACTCTAAAAGATATTTAAGTTTATCTCAACCTAACATTTTAAAATTTCAATCATTTAAAGAAATAAATGCAGATGTTTCAAAAAAATTTTCTAATGACGAAAATATTTCTCCAATGTATACTTTAGTTAAATTTATTTTTTCACTTCCAATATCTAAAAAGATTTGTAATTTTTTTAAATTTCCTCTTCAAAATATTTATACATTATTTCCTTTTTTTAAATTTAATTTTTTTAAAAAAGGAAATTTAATTTTTGATACAATTCAAAATAAACCAAAATGTTTTTACATATTATTAAGTGGAGAAATTGAATATCTCCAAGCACAATATCCAAATTTACTAAAAAACTTAATTAGAAAAATAGTAGAATTAAAATTAGAAGATTATTTCGAACAAACTTTTAATATTAAAATAAAAGAAATAGAAGTTTTTTCAGAAGAATCAGAAAAATTAATGTATAGAAAATTAATAAATAATATAAAAACTTCTGAACTTGATGAAAAAACAAAAGAAAATTTATTAAAAATAGAAATTAAACCTCCAAAAAAAATAATATTAAATCAAATAACAGAATCTTGTGGATTAAGAGAAATAGTTTCAGAAATAAGAAAAATAAAAATTAAATCAAAGGCAACTGCATTAAGTAATGTATATTGTATTTATATAGAAAAAGATATATTAACAAAATATTTAGGAACAATACTTTTAGATTCATTACATTCAAATTATGATTTTATTGGGAAAATATTACCTTTTTTAAAAGAAGATTATCAATTTACTTTATTAATGAGAAAAGTTGAATATTTATTTCCTTTTAAAGGACAAATTATTTATAATGAAGGAACAAAAGGACATTTTTTTTATTTAATTTATCAAGGTGAATGTACATTAAAAAAGAAAATTTATATTGATTCAAATAAAGAAGTTTCAATTTATCCTAAAAATGATTTTTTACCTTTTAATTTGAATTTATTAACTGTTAAAAAATATAATGTTATTTCACTTAATAAAGGAACTTTTGCAGGAAGTGAATTATTATATTCTACTGAAAATTTATATGATTCTACTTTAGTTATTAATTCAGATGATACAATATTAATTAGATTTGATGTTGTTGATTATAAAGATGATTTTGATATTTTACAAAGGATTAAAGAATGTTTATTTCAATCTTTTATTGTTTATCAAAATAATTTAAAGGAACTTGAAACAAATTTAAATGAAAATGAAAGAATTATTATAACTTATAGAAATGTATTTAAAAAACTTATTAATACTTCAATTGAAAATAATTTTATTAATAAAATTATTTCTAAAATACATAATAAACCACTTAAAAGTATTATTCCTTTTCAAAAAATAAAAAAAGATTTTTCCCTTTCTCCAAAAAGAAATAATATTTTTATTAAAAAACAAAGTTTACCTTTTTTAAATTCTGATGATACGAAAAGAGAAATAAATTTATTTGATAAAAATTTATCTATTTCAAGGAAATTAAATAAAAATAATTTTTTTATTTCTTCACTTAATAGTCCAATTAATGAAAATTTTAAAAATAATAAAAATAATGATGAATTGAAAAGAAAAATTGAAAAAGAAAAAATGAAAAATCTGAAATTTTTAAAAAAAATTAATAGAAATACTAAAGAAATAAAACAAAGTATTAAAAAATTGAATAAAAAAAAACTTTTGAGAAATTCTTCTTTGCCTTGTCTTAAAGACTCACTTTACCAATCACTTTCAAATTTTGAGCAAAGAAATTTATCTTATTTAACTCCCTCATTTAAAATTCCAATGTTTTCTGCTTTAAATAATTAATATTTATTAAATTTGTATTATTAAATTTTTTAATTATGGAAAATAATGAAACAAATGAAAAAAATATTCATACAATGACTTCATTTTTTTGTAAAATAAATGATGAAAAAAAAATTGAATCAAATAATAAAAAAAATACTAAAAAAATAAATGAATTAAATGAAAATAATATAAATGATCCAGAAAAAAAATTGAAATGGATACAATTATTTGGTGATAGTAATTTATTAAAAAAAAAATCAAATGATGAAAAAAAAAATGAGAAAGATGAAAATGTTAATTTAAATAAAAAAGATAATAATACTCATTTAAATGAAATAGATAATAATGTTAAAAATAATATTAACGAAAAAATAAATAATAATAATAGTAATAATTTAAATAATAAAAAAGAGTCAAATAATGAAGGAAATGTGAAAATAATTATAGAGGAAGACTCAAATAAATTTAATGTAGAAGTTAAATTAATTGAAAATGAAAAAATATATCTAGGAAATTTAATTTTATTAAATTTTATAATTAAATTTGAACCAAATAAAAGTTCAAAAGAATTTTTTCATGTTAATGCTAATAAAATCCCTAGTTATTATGAATTTTCAATATTTCTATTAGATAAAATAAAAATAAAAGATAATAATTTAACAATAATATTAAAAGATAGAAGAATATTAAATTTTTCTTCAGATTATTCCAAAAAATTAGAATATATTTTAAAATCATTAAGATATCCAGACAATATAATAAAATATTATCATTATGCATTTTTTTATAAAAGAAACTCCCATTATAAAACAAATAAATGGGATTTATATGACATAGAAATAGAATTTTGTAGACAAAACTTAGATTTTGAAAAATATAAAATTACATTAGAAAATAAAAATTATACATTATGTAAAACATATCCAAAATTTTTAATAATACCAAAATTATTCCAAGAAAAATATTTAAATGAATTATCATCATTTCGTTCAAAAAATAGATTTCCAGTATTAACATATTATTATTCAAAAGGTAATAATGGTATATTTCGTAGTTCTCAATGTTTATCAGGTTTAACTTTAAAAAAATCAAATTTAGAAATATTATATTTCAATTTAATAACAGAAAAAAAAAAAATGTTAAATATATATGATTTAAGATCAAAAACAGCAGCAGTAGCAAATAAATTAAAAGGAGGAGGATGTGATGATCCTTCAATATATGATAATTGTACTTTAGATTTTTGTGATTTAGAAAATATTCATATGGTAAGAAAAAGTTTTAAAAAATTTTTAAATAAAAAAGATAATAAAGATTGGATTAAATATATTTCTCAAATAATTTTGACAAGTATTAATATTTGTAGTTCAATTAATAAAGGTAATCATGTTTTAATTCATTGTTCTGATGGTTGGGATAGAACAACACAAGTTTGTTGTTTAATTCAAATTTTTTTAGATCCTTTTTATAGAACTTTAAATGGTTTTGGTATTTTAATTGAAAAAGAATTTGTTTCTTTTGGTCATCAATTTGCTTTAAGAAATGGTTGTTATAATGAAAAAAAAGAAAATGATATGTCTCCTATTTTTATTCAGTTTTTATTTTGTGTTTATCAATTAATTAATCAATTTCCAACTTGCTTTGAATTTAATGAAAATTTATTACTTTTTTTAAGTAATGAAATTTATAAAAATAAATATGGTAATTTTTTATTTAATTGTGAATTATATTTAAATATGAATTCTGCAAATGAATTAACTGTTTCAATTTGGACTGAAATTTTAGAAAATAAATATAAATATTTTAACCCATATTATGTTGAATATAATGGGATAATAATTCCAAAATATGAAATTGAGTTTATTGATAATTGGATAAATTTTGTTAATTATTATGAAAAAATTGGTGGATTATATTATAAAAATAAGATAGTATATAAAAATGAAATTTTGAGCATTGCAAATGAAGATAAAGGAAAAGCTATTGAAGAAGTTTATAATTTCTTAAAATCAAAAGGATTAGATATTTTATTAAATGAAAATACAAAAAAAATAATATCTAAATATCAACCATATAATTAATAAATATAATTAGAAATTATTACAAATATATTTAAAATATAAAAATATTAAAAAAAAAAATATAATATTATTTATAAATTATTTTTTATGACGTCATGTTATTTTATAGATAAATTTATAATTTTTATGTATAATAATAATGGGTGCATGTATAGCTAAAGAAAAGGAACCAGGAAATGTATAATATATATTTTAATTATTTATTTATTTAGATTCAAAGAATTGGACATAATTTTAAACATGATAGAATAATATCTTGTACAATAATGAATAATGGTGAAAAAATAAAGCAAAATTTAAATTCAAAAAGTACAATTAAGGAAATTAAAAGAAATTTACAAAAAAAATTTGAAAATGATAATGATAAAGTGATTAATTTATATTATAAAGGAAAGGAATTAACAAAAGAAAATGAATCAATTGGTAATATCTGTAATAATAATTCACTTGATTTAGTAATGGTATCATTAACAATGACAGAATCAATGTTAAAATCAGAAAATAAAATGAAAGAAAAAATAATAAGTAAATTAACACCACAATGTGAATTTCATAATGGAGATAAAGAATTATATATTTGTATAACATGTGGAATGGCATTTTGTGAACATTGTAGTGATAAACATAAAGATCATAAAACATTACAAAAAAAAGAAATATTAAAATATGCAAAGGAATTAAAAAATAATCAAGAAAATATAATTAAAACTCTTAAAGAAATTGGATTAAATGATGGAATTAGTGATAGTTATGTTTGTAAGGAACTTAGAGAAAATTTATCTTCTAAAATTGAAAAATTAATTAATATGGTTGATAATATTAAATTAAAGTCTAATAATGTTTATTCTGATTTTAAAAATGATTTTGATAATTTATATCCTTTAATTTTACAATATAAAGATAAAGTTGAATCATTATATGAAGATTCAAAAAAAGAAACTACAGTTCGTTTAGAAAAAAATTTTGTTGATTTTTATTGTAAATATGTTAATGTTAAAACACATACAGATAAAATCAATGAAACATTATTACAATTAAAGAAAAAAATAGAAATTTTAAAAGATATTTTAGAAGATTTTAATAAAAGAGTTGAATCAATATATAATGATTTCTTAGAAAATTATTCTTATATAAAAGAATATAAATTTCAAGATGATTTTATATCAGGAACAATAAATAATAATTTATCCACAATTCATGGAATTCCATTTTCAGGTAAAGCAATTAATTTAGAAGGAACAATTAATTCAGATTTTAAAAATTCTCGTTTAGCATCATCAACAATATCACCAGCATTTGGAAGAATGAATTTAGTAACTTTATTATCCCCTGAAAAAAAAGCTTTTGTAAAAAATGAAGAATTAAGATATAAAGAAAGGAAATCTTCAATAAAATCAAATAATATGATATTAAATAATTTAAATATAATAAAAAATAAAATAATAGAAGAAAATGATGAAATGAATGAAAATTACTTATATAATATAGAAGCAAAAACAACAAATTTAATAATATTTGATAAAGAAAATAAAAAAATATCAAAAGTAAATGTTGATTTAAGTCAACATCTCTTTAAAAAATTTTGGGCATATCATTCAACATTAAATTATAAAGGTAAATTTTATATAGGAGGTGGATATGCAACATCAAAAATGTTATATAAATATAATAAAACCTCAAATGAATTTATAAGATTAGAAGATATGCCAAGTGGTCATTCATATCATAGATTAATAGGTATTAATAATTTTATTTTTGCAATTTCAGGATTTAAAAGTAAAAAAGTTGAAAAATATAATATTGATACTAATCAATGGTCATCACTTCCTTCATTAGAAGTTTCAAGATCTTGGCCAAGTTGTGTTTGTTATGAAGATAAATATATTTTTTTATTTGGTGGTTTATGTGATTCAACTGATTCTTCTTTAAATAATCAAGTTGAAAAATTAGATATTACTAGAAATGATAATAATAATAAATGGGAAAGATTTAATGTTAATTCTGATATTATGTTACCTTTTTATATTGGAGTTGTTAAAATTAATAATGATGAATTATTATTATTAGGAGGAAAGTATGCTCCTACTGAAGATAATATTGATGAATGTTTTAGTTATTCTTATAAGGAAAATTCTATTAAAAAAGTTGATGAATATAAATTACCTATTAAAGATGAGTTTGATGGGAAGTTGTTTTGTAATATTGGAGAGAATATTTTTGGACAGTTTTCTGCTATTTATAGTGATTTTTTTTATATTGTTGATCTTAATCAAAAAAGTATTGAATTAATTAAATTGGAAAATAATGATAGTTAAAATATATTTATATATATATTTTTTATGATAATAAATAAATTTAATATAATTAAATAATTTATTTAAAATATTTTATTCATTTTATTATTTAAATAATGAAGAGTCATATAAATTACTTTAAAATTGATTCAAAGAATAATTTCTTATTAATGGATAATAATTATAAATCTGAATTAAATTCTTCTTTTAATTTAGAAATGGCTGAATTAAATTCATTATCTTTTGGAAGTATAATAAATCATTTTTTTTATAAAATTTTTCCAATCAATAGAAAAATTACAGATTTATTTGAAAAAAATATGGAATTATTAAAATTAATTGAGAAAGATAATAATTATTTATTTACAGATAATGAATTAGAAATTTCTCTTGATAATATTTTAAATAATATTTATATTAGTAATCAACTTATATTTGATAAAAAAACAGTAAATGATATTAGTAAAATTTTAATTTTTAGTTTTAAAAAAATTAAAAATCATTTAGAAGAATATAAAATAAAAACTCATGCTGATTTTATATCTAATTTATTTGACATACAATATAAAGAAGTTGATATAATTAAATCTTATATTAAAGAAGATAATGAAAATATAAAAATAAAAAAAGGAAAAACATTTTTATCATCATCAAAAAATGCTTTTGAGCCTATTTTTATATCTAATAATTATAAATATATAAAAAAACAAAAAGAATATAATAAATTACCAAATGAATTAATTATTCTTATTAATAAATTTCAATATATAAAAAAATTTATATTTGAAATTGAAAACCTAGATGAAAATAAAAAATATTCATATTTTATTATTTTATTGAATGTAAAATGGTTATTTCCAAATTTAATTGATATAGATTTTAATATAAATTCTGTTTCATTAACAAATATAATAGATCAATATTATAAAACAAAATTAATAGAAAAATTAAAATCAATGAATAAATTTTTAAGAACAACAAGATTTGATATTTTTAATATACCATATAATTATATAAATAAATGGGAAGCTTTTACCTTTTTACAAGATGAAGGAAATGATTTTGAAATTATTAGCTATAATAATAATAGTGATAAAAGACCATTTTTTATAGCAAATAATATGTCAATTTATGATAGTGTTAATAATAATTCAATTGATAGTTCAATAATAAATAATAATCAAAAAAATGAAATTGAATATTCAAGAATTGTTGAAATTAATCAAATGAAATTTGATATGATTATGATTTATTCTTTTTTTATTATGAAATGGAATTCTATATTTGTATTAAATTTAAAATTAAATGATTCATTTAAAAAAGAAATATTAACAAGTTTTTATTTAAAAAAATTAAAACCTATTGATATTGATTTTTTAGATGTTTTTTGTAATATGAATCAATTAATTAATTTAAACTTTGAATTCAATGCTTTAAATTATCAAGTTTTTGGAAAAATTTTAGGAATAATAAATTTCAATATGAAATTAAATATTTTAAGAATGAGTTTTTTTACTGAAGATAGATATTATTCTCCAAGTGGATTATTTAAATTAAGTTTTGATTTAGGTGAAAATATTGAAAAACATTTTGAAGTAAAATTAGATAATATGATATTTAGAGATTTTGCACATCATGATATTGATCATTTAATGATAAATCAATTATTAAAAAAATTTGAAAGAAATTTAGAATTTTTAATTAATTTATTATTAAAAAATAAATCATTAAAAGAATGTACTTTTGTTTTTCATTTACCTGATTTGATAGTTAATGAAGAAAGATATATAAATTCTTTAATTAAATTTATAATCAATGTTTTTATTTTAATTGCTTTTGATAAACATTCTTTTCATATTTTTAAAGTCATTGCTCCTTTAATTTTATTTGATGATAGAAAATATCCAATTTTAAATCAAATTTTAGGATTAATTAAAAAAGAAAATTCAAAATCTTTATATTCTATAAATATTTTAACTATTCAACTTAAATTTTTTGAAATGACAAATATAGTAAATTTAATAACTATTAATTTAACATCTTTATTTTTAGGAGATTTAGATGTTGAAACTTTTAAATCTTTTGTTAAATTATATTGTTCAAAAGAATTTATTAGTAAGAGTAAATTAAATATTTTAACAATTACTCTTCAATATTATATTATTGATTTTACTCCAATTTCTGATTTATTTTTTAATTTTTATTCAAAAAATCCAAAAGAATTAAATGAATTATCTCTTATAAGTAATTTAAAAATAAATAAAGCACAAATTGATTCTTTAATAAAAATAATTCTTTTTAATTCTGTTAATAAATATATATTTGAATTTAATTCTCAAAGTGAAAAAATAATTAATGAAACAAAAGAAAATATATATGATAAAGTTTTTTATTCAAAAAGTTATTCAGAAAAATTAAAAATATTAATTCAAGGATTAAGAAAAAGAAATTTGGAAAAATCACAAAGAAAAAAAATATATGATATAATTCAACTATTCTTATTAGAAAAAAGGAAAATATATTTAAAAACAAAAATAAAACCAATGGAACAAAATGAAGATTTGAGTTTTAATTAATAAATATTTCTTCAAATCTTATAAAAATAGAATATAAATAAATTATATATTTTAATTTTCATATTTTATTTAATTTATGTTTCATTATTTTAAGATAAATTTAATAAAAATTAAAAAAGCAATAAAAAATCAAAAATAATGTTTTATAAAAAAATAATATTTTTTAAAATCAAATTAAATATCAAATCAACAAATCAAATAACAAATTAAAAACAACAAACAAAAAAAGACCAAAAATCTCAAAAAAAAAAAAAATTTAAAAAACCAAATCTAACTTATTGAAAATCAACAATAGCAGCATAATCATCATTTTTTTTGTGATCATTAAAATTACTTAACAAACCAGTTTTATATTCACTTAAAAATTTATTTTTAACAGAATTATAATTAGTTCCAAGAATAAATAAAGTAACAAACAAAACAAGAATAAACAAAAGAGAAAAGAAACCAGATCCATTTTTATTATTATTTATTTTTCCTTTCTTTAATAAAACAGTACTATTAACTAAATCTTCAGTATCATTAATAACTTTTTTAACTTTATCTGTAACAGTTTCTTTATTTTCTTCTGGTAATTCTTCAGGATTTTCTTCAGGAAGATTTTCAGCATTTTCAGCTTCTGCATTTTCTAAATTTTCTGCATTTTCTGCTTCTGCATTTTCTAAATTTTCAGCTTCTGGATTTTCTGCTTTTTCTTCTGGTAATTCTTCTGGAACATTTTCAGCATTTTCTGCTTTTTCTACATTTTCTGCCTCTGCTTCTTCTTTTTTATTTTTACCATTTTTTTCCCCTTTTTCTTCTTTTTTCCCTTTTTCATCTTTTTTTCCTTTTTCTTCTTTTTTTCCTTCTTTTTCTTCTTTTCCTTCTTTAGGTTCCTTCTTACTTTTTTTTTTTCCATCTTTCTTACTTTTCTTATCATTTTTCTTTTCATCTTTCTTTTCTTTATTCTTACTTTTCTTACCTTCTTTTTCTTTTCCTTTTTCTTTTTGTTTTAAACTAGTAGTACCTTGTAAATTACTAGAAGGATCATTAACAGCATTTCTTCTAATATCATCATCATCTGTATCATTTAAATCATGAGGATCATTTATATCATCAATATCTGTATCATTAACATCATGAGGATCATTTATATCATCAATATCTGTATCATTTACATCATGAGGATCATTTATATCATCAATATCTGTATCATTAACATCATTTGTATCATTCAAATCATCTAAATCTGGAGGATCATACATGTCATCTGCATCATTTGGTCCATCATCAATGTCATTTTTTGTATTTGGATTTGAAAGCCTTTGCTGAACTTCTTCTTTTGTTAAGTTTGTTTTAATTAGGAATATGTGCTCTTTATGTGTTGTTTTTGCATCAACTTCTTCTACTTTGTGTTTTGTTAATGTTAGTTGGAATGATATTATAAGGAAGAATATGGTTAATGGGAGTTTTGATAGCATTTGAAGTTTTTTTTTTTATTTATTTTTTATTTATATGTTGGAAAAATATTCTTTTCGTTTTTTATATATTTTTTTTTGGA